>MDTD01105582.1_pt1 | contig 53336 bp, 51 predicted proteins | sample 811221 | NCBI WGS metagenome assembly MDTD01 (sample SAMN05326646, study PRJNA326480) | marine metagenome | isolation source: seawater | place: Pacific Ocean: South West | collected 2011 | reverse complement strand
TCTAGCGTCTAAGTCTGCTAAGCACTCATCACTGCCGAAAGGTACCAAAGATCCGTCAAAGCATCGGTGATCTCCGCCCGATTCCATGGAAATCATTTCAGAGATGACTTTTCTCAGTGCTGATTCTGTTAGTTTCATGATCGATTCCTCTCCAAAATTCTGTAAATCCAGTCTTTGTTTTGAGACTCACCCACAACAATTGGTTTCATCTCTTCTGTTTCGCCGCCTTCATCAGAGCCCGCGTCAGCTTTTGCTTGATTCTTGATTCTCTCTTCAGCGTCTTCGTCGTCTTTCTTCTTCTGCTTTGCACTAATCTTAATGCCTACCTTGGCAGGAGCAGGAGCATTAGCTCCTCCAACACCAGAAGTCAAAATCTGAGTTAGTCCGCTAAGAAGCACAAATAATGCCTGCCGATCACCTGGGGGTAATCCGTCAAAATAGTCTCCGAGTTGCTTCTTGACTGTCTCATCTTTTGTTGATTTTCCAGACCTAAGCATGTTGAGCATGTTAATAATTTGTCCTACGTCAGCTTCGGCCATGTCGTCAGCTGTAGGCATTACAGCATTAGGTGTGTCTCCACCTCCATCAGGTGCTTCTTCTTTTCCTAAAGCTGCTTTGTTAGAAGGTTCTTCTTCTTTTTCTTCATCGTCTGCTTCATCTAAATCACCCGAATCTTTGCTACCGGAATGAAGATCTTTAATGTCTTTAGCAACCTGCTTTTGGCGTTCTCTTTCCTCTTCGTTTTCAATTAGAGGTGAAATCTTCTCTTTGAATGCTTTTCGTGTCGCTTCTTCTATAATTGACTGCAAATCGTCTAAGTTTAAGCTCATTGCTCATCTCCAAGTTTGGGAGTTCTTTGACATGACAAAGTGACATAATATACTCTACCATCTGTATCAACACTCAATGACAAATTGTCTTCTTGTCCTAACTCAAATGATTTAATGGTGTTACCCTTGTCTTGTAACTGTATGGTCGACTCTTGAATCTCATCAAGTGAAAAAGAAAGGATGACTGCGGCGTCAGATGCATCGACACTCATTTGACACAGCCAAGCGTCTTTTGCTATATCCAGTCTAGTAAGAGGTGCAGAAACTTCTAGACCACCTATCTCGACTGCTAATTCCAGAATACTACTAACGTTTTCACTAGAAGAAAACTCATCAGGTAGTGCTGATCTTAACACGTCAGACACGATTAAATTGTCAGGATTGCTCATCACCCTGGACCACTCAGCCTGCATCGACTCGTTGTTTGGCAGCCCGTCGTTATTGTCTTGCTCGTCACTCATATTCTAATCTTCCTCTGCGTAGTAAGCAACGTCTCTTCTGATATCGTCAGCTTCGGCAGCGTATTCTAAGTCTAGCTCAGTAATTCCGTTAACATCATGTGTGTATACTTCTATATGCACTTTTGGAAATTCACACAAGACTTTTGCGTAGTGCCCTGTTTCAGACTCATAGCTCGTAATTTCATTAATGAAGTTTCGATATTCACCGTGACTTCCAAATTCAAACGTCTTGCCCAATCTTTCAGGATCTGTCATTCGCTCCCATTCAAAGCTTCTCGGCTGAATTGGCATGCCAACAGACAATGTAATAGCTGCTTCTCTAAGAGGACTTTTGCGGTCATCTTCTTTAAAGTAGCCACCCATTATTTCCTGAAGTGTTCTCATTAAATTCCCTTTTCTTGAAACTCTGCAGTCTGGTCTAATGCTTGATCTAGAACAGCAGCCTTTTTCTGTTGCGACATTCCCGACCATCCGTCCATGCTTTTCTGAACAAGATCATCTCCCATTTCGCCTGCAGCTTGAAGCTGCTCAAATCCGCGGTCTAAATTCTGAGCAATTTTATCTTTGGCGTCAGCTGGCACTTCACCCGATTTTACTAGTCTTTCAAGTTTAACTAGTAACGCTTTTCTATCTCTTTTAGCTGCGCCTGTAACCTGATTCAGAACTGTTTGCTCAAGTTTAGCAGGAATCCCCATCGATGTCATTTGATCTTTGATTCTCTTTTTTGCTTCTCTTGCAACTTTTTGATATGCCGGCATTAGAAATCCTGCAACAAAAAAGAATCTGAATGAGTCCAACTCATTAACAGCTTTTGGCGCTTGCTGAAGCTCTACAATATCTTCTGGGTCTAACAGGCCTGACTGGCTCATTGCATCGATGAATTCACCTGTCGCAAAGTCCTTCAAAGAGTTCATGTCTTCAGGCTTCACCTTCAGTGCGAAATACTGAGTTTTCTTGAGGATTTTGTCAATATACTGGCGTACGCCTGGTGCTCCTGAGAATCCCATATCCGCTGCCAAGTCCTCAAGCGTTTCCCCTTCTTGGTTCCTAGACCTGTCGCTGGATGAATCATAATCAGGCTCAGAAACGCTATACCCATCGCCCCTAAACTCATCAAATTCTCTTTTTTCTTCGTCGCTAAGCATTTCCAAAAGTACTTCGCGGACCATTCTTCGAAATGTTTCTTCCTTCACTTCTTTTTTGTCCTCGTCTTTTGGATTAGGAGAGTCAACCTCTCCCTTTTCGGCTTCAGACTCTTGATCCCCTAGTACGCCCTTAGTGTCAGGCATTTCTTGATTATCAGTTGCACTATCTAAAAGTTTATGAAGCTCTTTGTAGAAGAAGCCAATTTGTTCAGCAGGAACTAGCTGGGCAATAGCAGCAGCACTTTTACTTAGCTGCGCAATATTGTCAGGCTTGAAATCTTCATCTTCAATCGGTGGCCTTTCAGTAGCCAGCTGAGATGTGCTCATCATTTCAGTAGGTTTCAAAGGTACTTCATCGGGGACTGTAGGGTCGAAGTCTTCCCCAGCAGCATCTACAGGACCTGGTCGATCATAAATTCCGTATGACGCTGCCATTTTATGTCCTGTGTCTTCAAACAACGCCATTCGAACTGCTTGTCGAAGTACACTCTTTTTAATCCGTTTCATTCCACACTCCCGTGTCTTTATGATAAATATGTCACTAGCGACTTCAATGCACTCGCTAGTTGTTTGCCTGACCCAACGACCAACCAGCAATTGCTGTGACAGCGATTCCTGCAACTAGACCTGTGACCAGCCAGAACTCATTTGAATCATACCACTTAGTCTCTAGAGAATAGCCCTCTAAGAACTTGATCTGGTCATTTTTAATTAGAAGAACATCATTATGTAGCTGCTGCTGGCTGGCAAGTTGAGCTTTCAAAAGATCGATATCTAATTGAAGTTTTGACTTCAACAGCCCTATCTCTCGATCAGTCACTAGCTTACATGATTCTTCTGTAAACTGAAGATCTACTTGTAACCTAGCAGCAGCAGCAGTGCTAAATAGAGTTCCGCTATATGGTGCAGCCTGTCCTCTTCGAAGTGTAGTTATTTTTTGCTCAGCCTCTTCAGCATAGGCAATGGATGGGACCGTACAGAAGAGATATGCAAACAGGGTAAAAGCAGTTATTATTTTATTAGTTTTCATAGGCTAAACTTACGTCGAAAAGCCCAAGTGTTTACTGTTTAGCTGTCTTGGATTTTTATGCCCATAAGCTCTGAAAGCTTTTTTGTGATAGCTTCGGGGTCTTCGGCGTTTTCTTGGATGATTTTATTTACTTCTTCGCGCTTATGGTCGTCCAGCTTTTGATTAGACTCTTCGAAAGCCTTTTCAACTGCTGCTACTGTTTGCTCATGTTTTTTTATTGCTTCTTCTCGTGCTTTTTGCTCCATTTCTTGGGACCTTTTAATAGCGTCGAGCTCAGCATCATGAGCTTCGTTAGACTTTTCCAAAACTTTTCTAGGGTCAGGTTTTTTCTTAGTCAAAACGAATAAAAAAGTGGCAGCTACAAATCCAACAACTACCTGCCAGTATTTTTTGCATAAAGAAAAAGCTGTCTTAAACCACAATTTTGTAGCTTGCCACCACATATTAACTCCTTGGTCCGTGTTTCCACTGAGTTGCCATGTCAACTAGCGCTTGGGTTCCAATATAAGCCAGCGTTACAGCTACCCAGTTGTCACTAGTAACCATTCCACCGAAGCACAAACCCGTAGCTGTTAACCAAGCAAGAAATTTACGGGAAATAAATCGCTCAACGTGCTTGTCAGCAAATGCTTTTGCCTTTTGTACCATTGTCTTCTCCTGTTTAGGTTCTGGAGTGCTCACTAGTTTAGATAACCTCCACCTTCATCATCTCCGCCTACTAGACCTTTTAGATATTTGTCCATAGGATCTTCGACGGCTTCGCTTGAAGACTTAGAAACCATTTCTGTGACCTCCTTAGCTAAATAGGCTTGATTTGCAGCAAGTATTTGAATCGCCGACTCGGCTTCTTTTAGTTTTTGTAGAAGTACCTCATTTTCGAGGCGGAGCTTTTCAATCTCTATCTCTGCGTTTAGGAGACGCTTACTTTGGAAAAGACTTAACAAATTACCTCTTTACTAGAGGGCTTTGATCCTCTATTACATTAAAGATAGACTCTGCGTCTGAGTTTGTTACTTGTTTTATTGATTTTTCTTTCTTTTTTACTTCAATTTCATCAAGCATTCTATGGAGATCCGGATCACCTTCACATATTGCAGAAGCTAATGCATTAAAAACTTCTTGCATAGAAAGTCCTCTCTCAAACAATTCGATCCTAAGACCTGAATGGGTAGACTTGGTCAAGTTTATGTGTACAGACTTTTTTGTCTCAAAATCAATTAGTTTTGACATATAAATCCAATCTCTACGCCGGCGTCATAGCACCAGCTGCAACAGGCACAATTTCTTCTGACTGTGCTGACGAATCGCTCCCAGCACCCGTAACAAAGCTAATCTGATGTTGGTCAGCAAGTATGCTTTCAAATTCATCTGCCTTAGGCTCACCGTACTTTGCAGTTATAAAAGCCATGGCTTTATCAAAAATCATTTTTTCGACATCTAAAAGGGTTTGATAATTGTCAATAACTCTTGCAATATTGCCTGCAAAGTGACCAACGTCAAAAGCTACGTCGTCAGCTTCAAAAAGAAGATTAGCAATCGGCTTCTTGTGAATAAACGATTCACCTTTGAGCGCAGCATCCTTTTCTGCCGAGGCAATTGCTTCTGCTTCGAAGTCCGTCAAAAGGTTGTTGACTTCTCCATCAATTGTGTCATCGGATGGTCCGGCAGGCTTGTCTTCTTCTTTTTCGTCGTCGCTGTCATCAGAATCGTCACCGGCGTCGTCGTCAGATTCCTCTTCATCACCGCCTTCGTCGTCTCCGCCTTCTTCATCATCACCGCTGTCGTCGCCGCCGTCGTCGTCGCCTCCATCATCGTCATCGCCGGAATCATCTCCGAAGATATCATCCCCACCCTCATCTTCGTCTTCTTCTTTAATTAGGCGATCATCTTCAAATAGAAGATCTGCTAAAGACTTTCTCTTTTTTTTCATTTGGCAGCTCCATAAATCTTCGCGACCTTTTCAGATTTCTTAATTCGTTCTTCAATCTTTTCCCAATTGAGTTCTTTCATCATTGCGATGATGTAAGTCTTTCGGTCATCAAGGTAGTCCTTAAAATACGCTCCCTCAGAGACGTCTAAGCAAATAATTGGAAGACATCCTACAGGAACGTTTTCTGATTCTCCATCAACACAAACATTCATATACCTTCCTAGAAAAGTATTGTATGCTGTCACAGCGTATCCGTCTCTAGAGGACATACCGCATGCGATAAAATCTTTTTGCCAGTCATCAAAAGATCCAAAGTCTCTTTCTAATCGCATGAAAGCAAGTGAGTCCATGGAGAGTTCGCTTTGGAGATCACTAATGTTTTCAAAGTGAAAAGCTCTCATAAAAGAGGCATTCAAGCAGTAAATCTCATCAACTCTAAGCTGTCGATATTCCGAAGCTGAATTGTTTGCGTCTTCTCGAGATGCTGTATCTAAACGTGCACTCGTCTCATTGAGTGCGTCTACATAAGACTCAAAGTCTTTTTGTCTAGCAGTCTTTACTTTGTCTGATAAGAATTCTGTTGGTAGTTTGAACTTCTTAGCTTTGGTGACATAAGCTTCTTTTAGCTTTTTCACACCTAAAGTTTCTGCAACAGCTTCTCTAATTCTTTTTTCCAAGTTCATTTATTTTACCTCGTAATCTTTTTCAAACTCTGCTTGATCAATCACAATTACGTCTTCTGGTCCGATCAAAGGTTCTTCGGTTGGCTCCGTGTTGACTTTGACAACGGGCTCGTCGTCCACAACAGGAGATCTAGATGACGGTAAAAGACCATCGTCTTCGCCCAATAAAGAATCTGACTCAGCCGGCTCAAACCTGGGTGCATCAGGATTTCTAAGCTTTACTTTGTATTCCCCATCAGGACCTTGTTCAACTGAGTCTACTGTGTACTCATACTGTGAATCCTTGTGCCGGACTTTAAGACCAGCACCAACAACCACCTTGCCGCCTTTGTCCAGCAAGTCTGTCTCTGTTAATGCTTCTAACAGACGCATAGTATACTCTTTGCGAAGCATGTTCAAAATTTCTTTACTCATTATAATCCTGCCAAGCGTGCCCATCTATCAGAAGGCTTTTCGCTAAATGAAGAGGACGTCATTTTAGTGGGCGTGTCTAAAACTTCAGTCATCATTCCTCTTCTATCTAGTGAATGCATCTGTATGTTACAGTAACTATGGACAAAGCTATGTAACAGCTCGTATTGATCCATCACTTTTATTTCTGACCTAGTATAGCCAGCTTCTGTGATCAAGAACTTGTGAATCTTAGTAACTAATGATCTTTTCGCTTGGGAAGGATCACGTGCCTCAGATCTGACGACAGTTGAAATGAAATCAGACAGGCTCTGCTTGAGCGTGTCAATCTGCTTGTCTGAAACGTTTGGTTTTTGCAGCACCTTTTGTGCACCTCGCCAATCGTCAACAGCTTTTTCGACCTCACCCTTAAGTTTGTCTGCTGCAGTGTCAAGTATTGGTGCCAAAGTCCCTTTGAGTTTTTCTCTCTGCTTTTGTGAAACGTTCTTGGCAAGTGTTTTACCAGACTCTGCCCATTTAGCGACAATCTCTTGCGCGCCCTCTGCAGGCGACAGCCCTTTAGACTCAGCCTCTTTCTCAGCTGCAGCTGTAGCCGACTCTGCTTCAGAATCAGTTTCTGCCATTTCATCTTCTGACTGAGGTTTTCCTTCGTCGCCGCCGTCATCCTCGGTTGAATCGTCAGGTATTCCATCAACCTCGATTCCTTCCTCACCAAGAACAGGAGCTACAGCTCTTAAGAAGTCAGCAAGAACTGCATCTTCTTTGCCTTCATATCCAAGCTCTTTTGCAAGATCTCCAATTTCGCCTTTCATAAAGTCGGCAATTGCCTTGTAGTCGTACTTCTCGAGAAGAATCTTGCTGAAATCTTTGCTTTCTAGAACGACTTCAGTTACATCGTTGTTCATGATCCAGTCAGCTAACGCTGCTGCCATGATTCCGCCGTCTGCGTCTGCTAACTCTGGTGAAGCAGACTTAAGTGCATCTTCAAGCTTCTTTTCAAAATCATTTCGGGCGTATGTGTTCTTTTCGCCCTTGTCATCTCCCTCTTCTCCCTCTTCGCCTTGTACGTCTTGGACGATTTGTGGGAAGAGGTCAATAAGCTTTTGCATTTGCTTAGGAGAAAAGTTCTTAGGATTTCCGAGAGGGCTCTTAGGATCATCAATCTTATTCTGAGTCGCCCAGTCTTGTCCAGCCTTTGCAACTTCATCCGGATCTGCAGGTGGATCAACCTGTGGCGGGGTTGCATCAGCCACTGCTTGCTTGAGCTGATCAAGACGACCCTGTGCGTTGATTCTCTTTTGCTGACGGTCTGATAGTTGAGCTTCCCAGTCTTCAATAGCTTTGTTGATGGCATCTTCAACTGCTTCTTCTGAATCTTCTGGATCAGCTGCCGCATCAGCGGCTGCTTGAGCTAATTTCTCAACTGCACCTGGATCATCTTCTTCTCCTTCGCCGCCCCCTTCGAGTTCTTCATCTGCGGCAGCTAATTGATCCTTAACATCAGAAAACTTAAGTTCTTTGTCGGTGACTAGATCGTCCAGGGCTTCGATATCTTTAAGCGCGTCGCCAAACTCTTCGGGTGAAACACCTAAATCTTTAGCTGGGTCTTCTATTACGCCCAGTGCTTCTTCGGAATCTTCGCCTTCTAGATCTTCAAAGTCTTGGGTAATATCTTCTAAGTCTTGAGCTAATTCTTCTTTTTCGTCGTCGCTAAGATTGCCTGGTTCATCTTTAATTTCTCGACCCATCATGTCGTTAATTTCATTGTCCAGTTCTTCAATCTTGTTTTGCAGCTTTTCGATTTCTAGCTCTTGATCTTTTACTAGTTGTTCGAGGTTCGATCCCGGATCTTCAATAGCACCTTTAAGATCATCTCCTGAAATGTCTAGTTCTTGAGCTGCGGCGTCAATAAGCTCTTCAGCCTCCTCACCCTTAGCTTCATCGTCGTCATCCAACGCCTGCTGAAGAGCGTCACCTGTTTCAGCAGCTGCTGCTTCGGCTTCTTCTTTCTCTTCAGGAGACATTTCACCGGGCTTTGATCCTTCACCTTCTTCTGCAACTCCTGCTTCTTCAAGAGCAGATTCAACTTCAGTCTTAAGTTCTTCTACAGCGCCCTTGACGTCATCAATTGACTTATCTTCTAGTGTCATAAAGAATTCTGCGAACTTATCATCATCCTCTAGAGCGTCTTTGAAGTCACCGGGCTCAGCACCTAAGTCTGATGCGGCTTTGCCTAACAATTCTTCTATCTGGGCATCAAGCTCTTCGTTTTCCGCTTCTTCAGCAGAAGTCAACGCTTCAGCTAATTCTTCACGAACCGACCCTAGATCGTTCTTAATCTCATCGTTAAGCTCAGATGTTGCTGTCTCAATTCCTTGCTCGATTGCAGCGTCTAGGTCATCCATTTCGACACCGGCATCGTCAGCAAGATCAGCAACTTCTTCAGCCTCACCAGATCTTTCACCTTCATCGGCTGCAAGAAGAGCAGTCACCTTAGCAGCTATCTCTTCGTTGCCTTTCAGAAGATCGGCCAGTGCTTTTGCGATTATATCTTGGTTGTCGTCTATGTAAGAAGCCAATCCCGGTTCTAATTCATCTAGAGCTGCTTCAACCTCTTTTGCCTCAACATCTTCGTCTTCTGCCGGCACGTCAGAAACTTCAACACCAGCATCAACGATTGTTTGAGCTAGCTTTGTTGCTGAAGCTTTCGCAGCGTCTTCGTCATCTAAGACACTAGACGCAGCAGTCATAATATCGTCAAACGCAATGTCTTCTCTTAGAAGAATTGTCATGGGGAGCGAAGACGGAACAAAGCTTTCAGACATGTTAATAGAAGCACCCGCCTTCTTGGCAAACTCTTCATCGTCCTTCAAACTAGATGCTATCGCTTCTCCGTCAGGCTTCGCCTCATCAGAAAGGTCATCCAAGAAGTCTTTGCTGATATCAGACCACTTTGGTGCATCTGCTGCTGCTTCAGCTTCATCAGCAACGTCACCTAATGCATCTTCAGGACTAACCTCACCGCCTTGAATTTGCTCAAGATCGTCAGCGACTGCCGCTTCTTGCTCTTCTTCGGGAAGGGCTTCTAGCGCTTTTGCTGCACTAGCATTCTGAATTGCCAACAGTTTGATAAGATCTTCTATAGAAAAGTCAGGTCTTTTTTCTGCTTTCTTTGCTGAGTCCGGAAGTTCACCATCTTTTGCGTCGTCTCCGCCCTCAGCTTCAGCAGCTGCAGAAGCTTGAGCTGCACCGGTCGCTTCCGCATTTGATGCTACTGTCTCCTGCATTGCTCCAGCGATATCTGACGAAGCTTTTGCTCCTGCTTCGAGCTCTTCTAATGTGAGCTCCATAAACTCTGTTGCAAACGTATCAGGATCAATAAGCTTATCACTTCCTCCGCCTCCGAAAAGTCCCTTCATGAAAGAAACTGCTTTGTCGAAAAAGCCGCCAGAGTCTGATTTCGCTGCGTCCATCCCAGACTTTATAGCCTTTTGAAACCAGCTAGGAGTCACAAGGGCCTTTGAAGCACCCTTTTTTATTGCGTCCGGATCAGGAAAGTCAATGTCTTTTCCGTCTTCTGTCTTCAGCTCTTTATTTTTAGCTTTTTCTGCCAGCTCACCGACGGTCATCTTTTTCTGTTCGTCAGTGATTCCTTTAGCTGCAGCTGCAATGTTTTGCGCTACGTCTTGAAAAGCCTGTGTAATAATCGCGATGGACTCGCCCACCTTGTTGATGGGCTCGTTTAGTTCTTCTAGTGCTGCCTTGAGCTTTTCGCCTTCTCCTGCAGTGGCCAGGCTTGCGATTTGAGAAACGTCTGGGACTTCACCCATCAAAGACTCGATGTTGCTTACTGATCCGCTCATCTTTCCGCCGAGGGCAGAGTCATTCAGCTTTTTGACATCACTAACTTTTTGTTTAAGATCATCGATAGCTGCTTTTAGTGCGTTAGCGTCGTCGTCTGTAAAAGCGACTTCGTCTTCCTCTAACAAGAGTGCCAGATCTTTTGTTTCTAAGAACGTTTCTAATAAGCGTCCTTGACTTACTGCACACGCTCTTAATGACTTCGCATAAGATACGGTACAGACTCTAGTAATTTCATCTAACGTCATAGTACTATTAGAACGCATTTAGACTGCTCCACAAAAATTTACTCCTACTATAATATCTATTCTCGTGTAGATGAAAAGGTTCTAGTTACAACACCTGAGTCTTGCAGAATCTTTACGCCTGTCAAATCTCTGTATTCTTCATGGTAGACAACTTCGTCAATCCCGGCATTTACTATAGCTTTCGCACACATCTGACACGGTGAGAGTGTTAGATACATTTTCTTTCGTTTGGGATTATTGTAGTCTAGCTTTAAGAGCGCGTTAATCTCTGCGTGAAGAAAACCTGACTGTCCTGGTTCTTCTGAGTCTGCTTCATTAGGGCCACCTGCGTAATTGCCGTTATATCCTAACGATAGAAGCTGAGTGTTGTCGTCTGAGACAACTACTGCACCCACTTTGTATCTCTTATCATACGACCTTTGAGAGATCACATGGGCAACTTCCATCCAAGTGTCATCCCACTTAGGACGATTTGTCTTCGGCTGCCTTTTTTCTAGTTGTTCTTCGTGTTTGTCGTTTTGACACACTGGACTTCTCCTTCTTGAGTTTAACATCATCGAATATATCGTCGACAACAGCATCTCCTGGGAGGGTGAACCCAGCTGCTTTTTTATGGCCTCCGCCGCCGAACTTCTTTGCGACTTCAGACACGTCGACTGTGTCGTGAAACGACCTCAAACTCACTTTGATCAGACGATCAGCATGGTCATAATACCAAATCATGGCAACGTCACAGTCGGGTGATAATCTCGAACCGATCTCAGACATCCAGTGCGAGGCATTGACAACTAGAACGTCTTTGCCGTCTAGCTTTCTAGAAGCTGCTTTGTCACAAACTTTCTTTACGACAGTTTTAGAATAGGCAAGGATGTAACTTCCTCTTTTGACAGCGTCATCGAAAACTGAATCGTCTTCAAATTTCTCAAATTCTTCGAATTCAAAAGGCACCATGTCAAATGCAGCAGCGAATTCTTTAGAATAGGGAAGCTCCCACTTCCAAAGGTCACGGTCTTGGATGTAACCAATAAATTTCGGATGATCCTTTCCCGGGTGGAAGAATTCCCATGCTAACATTGCTCCCGACTTTGTCATGTCAAAATGAGTGTTTGAAATATCATGAAGCTCCACCATTGCGGACTTGTGATGATCTATTACAATCAGTCCTTCTGCGTCTTCGATCATTTTCTTGGTTGTTGCATTATCAAAAGAGAAGTCTAGTACGGCAACAACTTTTCCTTTTACGTCCGGAGGCTCTGTGCCGTGCTTGCATGCATGATACTCCGCCCTGTTGCCTAATTGCTTCCAGGCAGAATAAGCTGCTCCGAAGCCATCAGTACAGTCTGCGTGATATATCACACAGTTGACGGATGTAGGTTCAACGAAAGACATATTATCTCTCCTTCCTGTTGTTCATGAAACCGTGGTGTTCCCAGCACCGTGGCTCATAAATATCTGCTCCCCCGACTGTAATTTCGTCAATGCTGTCTATCTTTCGGTGTGTATAAAAAGCATCACGCCCAGTAATCGGGCACACAGCTGGGCAAATTTCTATTTTTGTTGCCCATGGCATCATGTCCCTGACCTCTTCAAAAACTGACCCGGATGCAGAAAGCTGCAACGAACTTACAATCACGGTAATGCCACGCCTGTATAGCGTCAGTGCCACTTCTGCACAACCGTCTATCATGAAAGCTTCATCGATTGCAACAACATCAATAGATGGACCTGGTTTTTCAAAATACGCAAGAATGTCATCCCCTGTCTCTACTCCTACTGCAGACATCTTGCCTCCACTGTGAGTGCAAATTTCTACGTCAGAGTATCGATTGTCCATTCTCGGCTTAAATGCAACAATATTCTTGTTCTGATACTTGTACCTGTCGACTGACGCCAACAGTCTAGTTGTTTTAGAACCAAACATAGGTCCCGTGAAAATTATAAATTCAGGATCTCTCATTACTCACCTTTCATGATCGTTTTCATCAACCCACCAGTCCCAAGTTCTCTGAAGTCCTTCTTCAAAACTAACAGAAGCACGGAACCCTAGGGACGTTTCTGCATTTTTTGTGTCTGCTAGCGTATGCTTTACATCACCTGGGCGCTCAGGTGCACTAACAATTTCTATTGTTTCGCCAAAATTTTCTACAAACAAGTCTAGTATTTGATTGTTTGTTACTGAAGTTCCTGATGCTATGTTGAAACATTTACCAGAGACAGATGTTGGAGGAGCCTCACCTGCAAGAATATTGGCCTTGACTACGTCTTCAACAAATATCATGTCCCTAGACTGAGTTCCATCACCGTCACTCCTCAGACTATTTCCGTTGTGAAGTGCGTTGCACCAAGCAGCGATCGCTGTAGAATAAGCGCTAATTCCTAACTGGCCTGGGCCGTAAACATTGAAGTACCGAAGGGAAACAATGTCAGTTCCGTAAAGACGACTAAAAAGAGACGCAAAGTCTTCACATACTTTCTTCTGCAGACCGTAAGGTGACTGAGGTATGCCTTGTACAGTTTCTTTTGTAGGCAACATTTCTACATCTCCGTACACAGCAGAAGAAGAAGAAAAGACCACTCTCCTCACATTAGACTTTTCGCAAGCTTCAAAAAGTGCAACAGTCTTGTAGACATTTTCTTCTGTGGTGATTGTAGGGTGATCAACACTATAGCTAACTCTTGGATTAGCCGCTGTATGAAAAACGATATCGTAGCTCACCCTGCTAATTCTATCTAGAACATTAGGATCAACAAAGTCACCTGTGACTACTAGAACTTTCTCTGAATCATCTAGATTCTCATTTCTCTCATACACGGGCAGCAATCCTGAAGCTACTACTCTACAGTCTAGACCGTCTAGTGCTTCTAGATATCCGGATGATAGATTGTCAACGACATCCACGCTGTAGTGACCCATTTCAACTAATTTTTTTACCAAGTGTGACCCAATAAATCCTGCGCCACCTGTAACTAAAACTTTTTGCATATTTGTCTCCCAACTATCATATCAGTATATTCGAAAGAAGCCTCTAGTTTATGATGTGTGCAGAATGTATTTCAACATTCAACACTCTTCTTTTAATATCAGTGTCTATGAAAGTTTCTGCCTCGCTTATTAGATTAGCAATAAACCTTAAATCATACGATAATGTGTGATTTGTATTAGAAGATCTTAGTGTTGCATACACATTTAAAGTGTTTTCTCTGATTAGTAAGTTTACCAATGAGATACAACTATCGTGAGCGTATACAAATCGGCGTGTTGTCAAAGGGTTTTGTGCAGATCGATACTCGTTTTCACCAGATATTTCTTTTGTAATTTTTCGTATGAACTGCGATCTGATACCTTGATAGTATTCTGCCTCTAACTCATAAGTCAGAACAGCAGGATCAGCGTCTGTGTATTCATCATCAAAATCATATTGAAAGGTCACGCCTAAAGCTTCACCCCCGAAGTGTGAAGCTGTGTTTTCGATTCTTTTAGCCAATCCACACAAATCTTCTTTTTCTGATTTATCGAGCCAGTCAAAAACGGTCTTAGCTAAAGTCGACTGATTTTCGTGTGTCACTTTAACAAATAGAACGTTAGGATGATTTGCTAGGCTTTGAAATGTACTTTCAAATATGCTGTAAGTTTCTGCCAACGATTGAAGCGTATGTACTTCATCGCCTCTTTCATAGTATCTATCAGTTAGAAGATTGACACTGGGTAGCATCAAGACATACCGATGATTCATGTCTTTAAGTCTGTCAGAAAGTGAATCTTGCCACCGTTGATGGTCACCTCTTTCATAGAACTTTGAAAACGCTAGCATGCTGACTTCTGCACGATCTTGTATGTTCCACCTAAAATTTGACAATTTGTGTAAATCTCTGTACAGGCTTGTTTTGCCTGACAGGTCTGGTCCTTCAATGCAAACCGTATGAATTTTTGATCCTCTAGTCATAAGCTGTCACCTGCTTCATCTTCCAAGCTGAAGTTGACATACCCCAGTTTGGATCATTGTGGACATTTGCAACCCACAGTGTGTATAACTCTGGTGGATTAGGGAACTTACCCCAGACCCGCAACCACGCAGAGTTGTTGTCCATGTCAAGAATTTTCATACGCATAAAATCCTTGCCGTTCTTTGTTTTCTTGTAGATGATATCCATCACACAGAACCATCCAATACCTTTCTCGCCTCCGGGTACAGCAAAGACAGAAGGTATTTCTTTTTCTTCTACGCGCTGCATCATTTCGTCAGGAAAAACTAATCCGTTATTGACACTTTGAGTCAAGTCAATGTAGTTCTTAACCTTTTCAGTCCTTGACCAGTCCTGGAGCATATTGTATTCTTCAGCAAGAATTGGAAGCAGAGGTTCCGGAACGTCGCCGTTTTTCTCCATACGCTTGACTTGAGTTTTAGTCAAACCATACTTACCCTTCTTAAGCTTGTCATAATTCTTGCCATCAGTAATGATTGCCAAAAGCTGATGATGGTTTTCAATGGTGCCATCCTTTAGTTCGGCCAGTGATGTGAATGCTTCAACCTTGCAGAGAGAAGTGATACACGTCTTGTTCATCTTGGAGTGTTTCCACTTTCCTTCATCGTCAAAGAGCATGTCTTCAACAGAAGCGTATGGACGCATCATCATGATTTCCTGCATTGCCGCGCCGCCAACTCCCTTGACAGAGCTTAAGGGTGGGACAAACGCGTCGACTTCATCGGAGTAAACCCATTCATCACCTGAATAATTGACGTCGGCAGACGCGAACTTATACCCTAACGCCTTAATTTCTGTAATGGCTTTTGATAATCCCTTCGGGTTGTTATTTTCAGACTGCAAGATGGTTGCTAACCAGTCTGTCTCGTAGTGAGTGTGAAGCCATGCAGCGTAATAAGAATCAATGGCGTAGGACACTGCGTGTGATTTATTGAAACCATATACAGAGAATGCCTCAATAGTCTTCCAGAGATCCTCTGTGATCCTCCTGTCAATACCGTGAAGCTCATACGCGCCTTCGACGAACTTTTTGCGTGCAACCTCACGCTCACCGCCCTTGTTTCCAATCGTGTCAAGAGACTTCTTAACGAGCGTCTTGCGCAGCTTGTCAGATTCACCGGGCGTAAATCCTGCTAACTCAACCGCCAAGGTCATAAACTGCTCTTGGAAAACAACAAAATTGAATGTTGGGCCTAACACTTTTTCAATCACAGGGTGGTCATACTTGATGTCAGAGACATTCTTCTTGGCTTTTACATATTTCCTATGGACATTCGCCTTGAGTGGGCCTGGACGATAAATGGCAGTTAGTGCAGCCAATTCTGTGATTGTAGTCGGCTGAGCTGCAAGACAGAAGTTGCGTGCGCCTTGTGCTGTGAACTGAAACACGCCGACGAATCGACCTTCATGATACACGTGTTTCCAGACACCTAAGTCATCTTGATTGACGTACCTACAGTTTAGGTGTTCATCGAAGAAGTCTTTGATTTCAAGGAAAGTAGGTTCTGCACCTGTAGACCTGCGCAATATTCGTCTAATGCAGTTTTCAACATCCTTCAGAAGAGTCAAACCCAAGAAGTCAAACTTAAGAAACCCATTGTCTTCCAAGTTTCTGAAGTTCATACCTTCAGTCCAGGGCGTTTGCAATTCACCGCGCACTGAAATGATTGGCATTGTCTTTGCCAACTCTTCAGGAGGAGCAACAATAACACCGCCCGCATGTCGGCCGATTGCACGATTCTGCATGAAAAGGGTGCTTACGTGTTCACCGACTTCCGGATACTTTTCCATGAAGTTACGATAGCCTTCGGAATACTTGAGACAGTCCTCATGTTTGAGAACGAACACAGACTTTTCTTGGTTTTCGTCCTTCGCGTGTTTCATGACCTCATCGTGAAGTGGGCCGGTCATTTTGTTGACCTCATTGAAGTCAATACCGTAGAACTTGGAAATATCCTTGATCAGTGACTTAAGTTTGAGCGTATTGAAGTTAGACACCGGAATAACTGCATCATCACCAAACAGCTCACGTGATGCATCAATCAAAGCATCACGATCACCTGCGTCTGTGTCGATATCTGGCCAAGAAGTTCTGTGACGCCCGAGGAATCGAGACCAGAGAAGACCATGTGGCAGAGGATCGATTTGTGTAATACCAAGCAAGAAGTTTACAAGACTACCGGCGCCAGAGCCACGCCCGGGTCCGAACAGAGTTTTCTTTTCTGCCAAGTGGAATATCTTGTACATGGCCAAGAAGTATGCTTCGTATCCAAGAAACTTAATGTCTGACATTTCCTCTTTGACACGCTCAACGTATTCGGGCTTGTCAGCGAGTCCTTCGCGAATCATAGCAGCCTTAACAAGGTCAGCCAACATGCTGAATGCAGGTTTTTCAGGTGAACCAAACTTAGGCAGCTTAACAGATGTGTCGATCCACGTGTCTTCGCACATTTGCCAGGCAATATCATGTGTGCGCTCGATTGCGTCACGAACTATTTCCTCTTTGCCTTCATAGAAGTCATACTTCTGGTATCCGTCCCTAAACTCATCCCACATCTGTGAAGCGTTTTTAGGATAGAGCATGCATTTCATGTCTTCTCGTTTTGGCAGCATTTGCTCGTTTATCTTTGACCCCATCCACCCAAGTTTTTTGTACAGCTCTCTAGCTTGCCATTTATTAGGGTCAGGAAAATGAGAATCAGCAGTAGCAATTAGAGGTATGCCTGTTCGGTCAGACAAATCTAGAAGGCACCTGTTAGCTAGATGCTGAGCAGGCAAATCGTTAAATTGCATTTCTAGAAAGAAGTTTTCTCTACCTACAGCATCAACAAATCGATCTGTCATGTTTTCCAAGCGCTTCATGATACGCTGTGCTGTGTCTGGATCATCAACTAGATTGGGATGAAATTCTGCAAAGGTCTTTTCAGGAAACTCTCTGAAGATTAATCCTGATGCCAACCCACCGACGCAAGCTGTTGAAACAACCAGCCCTTCTGAGTGTTGCTTCAGCAACTTATAGTCAATTCTTGGAAATCTGTAGAACCCATGCTTATATGACTTTTTGACTAGACTAAATAAGTTACCTAAGCCTGTCTGATTCTTAGCTACAACAACTAAGTGATAGTATCTTTGCCACAGAGGCTTAGTCCTGCGTTCAGCTTTAGTTGCGTCTTCGTCTTCAATGACATGACCACCTTGCTCCAGCGCGTCCTCATTGTCTTCAACAGGATTGACCTTGGAAAGCTTTTCTTTTACTTTCGCTGACTTGGCGTCTTTTACAGCCTGACGATGTTTGTCGTATTCTTCCTGCCACTCATTCAGACAAGGAACAAAGTAAAACTCGACACCGTAAAGTTGTCGATATTTCCGACCGGCTTTTTGCATCTTGACCGTGTGAGACCGAGCGTGAGCAAGGCCAGATCCATTTCCGTGGTCTGTTAGTGCCCAAGCATCCATGCCTTGTGCCTCAGAGAGGACAAAGTCAATATGGTCAGATGGATAGCCTAAACCGTCGAATGTAGAGAATCCAGAATGTGCATGGAGTCCTACAAAACGTTCAGGTGGCCGAATGATATCAATTGTCATACAATAGCTCCTTTATAGTTCAGAACTATTATACCACATCAACGATAGATTTACATTTTCTGGGGGAAAAATTGATTAAGATCTACACCTTTTTGACGAGCTTCCTGAAGGTGAATCAGTGGATTATATGACTTCTTAGCTGAGAGTATGCTTCTCCACGATTTGACCAACCCTGTGTCAAATGTGCGCTTCGGTGTCCATCCAGTCTTTTTCCTAAATTTTTCAGAAGACAAAACGTGGTTACCCAAGTAATCAGTTTCTGGGTGCCACTTCAATATGTACTCAAGGTCGTAACCGCAGACACCTGACATCTTCTCAATAATTTGCCATGTAGCAATAGGCTCCTCAGCTGAAACGTTGTAGTCGTTTCCCCACAGCCCTTGGTGACAAGCAAGAGCAACGGCGTCACAGAAATCTTCAACATGCATATAATCTTTAGACTTGTGTGGGTCTAAAAACATATCAATTTCATTTTCCTTCTGTTTGTACCCGTAGAAAGTCTTTGCAATTAAAGAGTTCATGTCACCCACTCCGCCGTAAGCAAAAAGTGGGCGCATGATTAACCATTCTTTGACTGTACTCTTAACAACGTACTCACCTGATAGCTTTTGAGCACCATAAAATGTGCTTGGATTGATATCACTCGTTTCTGTTATAGCACTTTCTTGATAGCTGGGTGTGTCATAAATCACAGACGTGCCCATGTAACACACAGGTATTGAAAGGCTTTTTGCAGCTTGACAAATATTGTGAGTGCCCATGACGTTTGTCAGGGTCGATTCTTTCTGGTTTAGAGCAACAACGTCAGTTCCTACAACAGCTGCGTTGTGAACAACTACGTCGATGCTATTGTCGCTAAAGAACTTAATCCACTGTTCTTTGCTATTTTGGTGCACACAGGGTTCACCTTTATGCGTTGAAAGCATGTGCGCTTTCAGGCCTGAAACTACTGAATGCCCTAACTTTTCAAATGAAGAGGGCAAGTTCCGTCCTATGAAACCTGCCTCTCCAGTGACAAATACCTTCATGTTCTCTTTACTCGATTGCTTGATCGTAAGGTTCGACAATAAGCGTTTCTGTACTATAACACCTGTCAAGATAGTTTTCTAGCTCTTCAAATGATGTACAAACCTTGATTCCGCTTCTTGCTAGCATAAGATTAAACTTAGCGCCAGCAGGCAAGCCTGCACAGAAATACACAATCGGAACATCGTTTGCAAAGGCATATCCTGCTTCCCAGATAGTACCGATGTCTTTGTCCCGTGTATTGACAATCAAAAAGTCTGCTGTATTGATATGGTGAAGATTGCCATCAAATGTAGCGTCTTGTGTCTCCTTTGGTGCGTTTGGTGGGCACACAAAAATACGCCGTGGCGAAGCAAGGTCAATCCATTCTCGGCTGTCACAAATTTCTTCTAGACGTGTAAGCTCTTCAGCTTGTGTAGGATTAAACCATCCAGATGCTAAGTAAATCTTCTTCTTCATGTTATTACTTCTTTCTCCTTGAGGATCCACGCATAAAGTTATGCTTATAAGTTTCTTTTAGATTTTGGAATTCTTCCATGCCTTCAGACCACATTCTGGTAAAGATCTTTGTTCCTTCACCATGAGTTCCATTTAGTTCTTCGCGTCGGCACTGATAAATTGTGTCTTCAGGGTGATAATCAAACGTATCGTTCTTCGGCTCAGGCCAATAGAGATTTGTGCCTCTTGAAATCCACTTTTCACCTTCTTTCACGCGAAAGGTCTTGATATAGTGAATGTCCTGCTTTTCGAAGTTAAATACTTGAGTCAATTCAGGAATTGCTTTACACGCTGCGAGAGCCATCTGAATTGCCAAGATATTATCAGCTGCTGGTTGAATCTGAACATCCTGCCTCTGATTTACAAACCCAATCAAGTCTTTCAAGTTTAGGCGCATGTAATAAAAAGAAGTCATGCACTTTGGAAGAATCATTCTGGCATCCATCATAGAAATGACCTTTGAGTCAGTCATGTCAGCGTAGAGTTGCTTTGAATCTTCAACGATCTTTTTATAACGTTCTAGAAAATCAGGTGAATTCTCAACTGCTTCAGGGATTACAGCGTCGTCATTCCTAAGATCACGGTCACCAGTGCACTGAGCAGCAAAAGATCCTGCTCGGTGACGAATGATATGGGTTACCTCTTGAAACGACAGACCTGACAACCTAAACGTAAAACCCAGACATTCCATTGGAGTTGGCAGTGCCCTGAATTGCAAAACATCGAGAAGATTCTTACTTTTGACAACATCAGAAGCATTGCGAGGACTAATTTCATCGGGTTGATCAGCCCAAGTAGCCTTGACATAATGCCAAGCCACATTTCTAGCTTGTTCTGACGTTGGAGCATCAACTAGCTCCACTTTAAGTGCCTCCAAATTATTTTGAAAGCGTGTATTCGGCCTCTGACCGAACTTGAGATCCATTGGTAGTTCAATGGGCTGTAAATCTTGATTAATTGGCATAGATCGTTCTCCTTAATTCAGTTGATGCCGGTAAGGTAAATGTATCACAAGGTCTTAAACTGTTCATTTTTCTAGAAGATGTTTTTCAATTAATTTGACTGCATCATGATATCCATCTCTAGCATAAGCAGTGTCCCCTTTTTCAAGGAACAGGCCAAAAATCACAGAATCCCATTCTTTTGTAATGACAGTCTCAGGCACGCCTTTTCTAATCTTTTGAAGTTTGTCAACTGGACATGGTATACCCACGATTGTTTCATCAATTACTTTTCTTAGATAAAACTGCATCAGCATACTCCTTTGTTGTTTTCACAATATCATCATGGTTATCAATGTATAGAACATTTTGTCTACCTTTGACTTCTCGATTGTAGGTAGTACAAGGGACTATAACTTCTACACCGTGTTTTGCATATTCACTCGCGTGTTTTGCTGAGTCATCTATTGCAAAAACATGGGCTTTTCCATAAAATTCTTGATCAGAAAGCCACCTAAACTTTTCTGCTGAGAATGCGACAGCATCAGCTTCAATGCCGTGTTTTGACAACCATTCAAATGTATCGTAGTAGCAAAATAAACTGTCAGCAGGTCGTGCAGTCAAGATCTGCATCCAGAAACCTTCCGCTTTAAGATACTTGAAAACCTCTACAAACTTTTTATTAGGTTTGAGATTTTCAAAAAGACGACTTCTAATAAACTCTCTAAAAACTTCTTCGCTATCGATATTGTTTTCGCGAAAGACGGTTGTGTTGTAATATTCAGATGTGTCCGGATCAATATGAATTCCTGTATGTATTGACGCAAAATGACAGAATTCTGTTCTAAACTCAGCAAGAACGTCATCCATATCAAACAGGACAACTGGTTGTCCGGTCCACTTATTTGTTTCTAGCGCATGTCGATAATGAAGAAAGTCATCTTTTTGAGCCAGCGCTTTAGCAAACTCTTCTCCAGAAATCTCCCACAAATTAAGAATTGCTAGAAGATATCTGTATGCATCAACTGTCTTGAACAATATTGTCTCATGATCTACAGGATATTCAGTCAGACGATGGTCCTTGTAGTTAATTGATGATGCTAGATCACTTACTTCACCATGAAGTGACAAAACAAACGTTTTCATCATTTCTTGTTTCTGCTCAGACGTCATTGACTTTGTATCAAAAAACAAGTCAGAAAACTTCTTTTGTAATGCTGCAGCACTTGTTGTGTTATTCCAGTCATTCATATTGCACAGCCTCCAGGCTATCAGAGTAAATGTTATAGAGGATCTCTCCGTCTAACAAAATTTCATAGGTTCCTTCATAGTCATAAAAGCCTAAAATAATACCGTAAGTACAGTCATTCTCGATGCTTAGATTCATACTTCCATCAGGAGTTGAATAATTGCACTGAGTTCCGTGTTTTAGTTTTACTAGCTGTCCTTTACACATCACAATAAAACATAGACGCAACACCCAAAAAGTACAAAATGGCAAAAACTCAATATCTTCGTGACAATGCTGAAGAACTTTTGAATTCGCTTACACACGCAGTCACACTTGGCATCGCAATTATGGCGACACACATGCTGACTTCTCAAGCATCTTCTTCAGGTTTGCAAACTTGGCCTTACTACCTGTTCGGCATTTCTATGTGCACTACTTTTTTAGGGTCTGTTCTTTATCATGGAGCTTTTGACCCTATTGTAAAGTCTAGACTTAGACTATTTGACCTCATATCGATCTTCGTGGCAATCGGTGGTGGATTTATTTCTCTTTTTAGAATATTTCTTCCTGACGCTGAGTTTTACACCTACACTGGCATTTCACTTCTTGTTCTAGTTTTTTGTATTTTCATAAAGTTTAAAGCGTTTCAAAACTCAAACAGCTTTTGGCCTGCTTTAGGAGTCTATCTTCTAGCTGGGTGGTCTAACATTCTGTTTTTGCTAGACACAAACTGTCTAGCATGCCCAGAAGCTTCTGGTCTTCTTTTGGCAGGCGGAGTCATGTACACAATTGGATCATTTTTTTATATGTACGACTACAAAAGATACTTTCACACTATCTGGCATCTGTGTGCGTCACTTGGATTTGTAATTCACTTGAGTGCTTTGGTGAGAATGACTTAGGCTGGATTGACTACCTTGTCAATGTAAAATTCCGTGTGATTTTGGACTACTCTATCAAGATTAATCCCAACCAATTTGTTTCTTTTACAGTACTCATGGATGTAAGCCAACATTTTAGACTTGAAAGTTGTCACACTTAACGGGGACGACTGCATATCACATAGAACTTCTTCTACTCGGGCGTCGACTTCTCTCAAGTCTTCCAAGTGATCAATAGGTGTATTATGAATTTGCTCCATGTCAACACCCAAATAACACCTTTGTACAACATGTTGCATTTCGTGCGTCAGAACACTTTGTATTGAAACTCTTAAGCGATCTTCTGTTGTTTTCTTAAGAAATTCATCGTTAAGGCTGGTCACTACCTCTATCAGACCGGCTTCTTCTTGTGGGTCAACTGTGTGATAGTAATATCCGTCGATGTCAGGCTCATCTGCAATCTTAACTTTTACTTCGATTTCTATTTCTGGGAATGTATCGAAGAAATCACCTACAAGGCGTTCTCCTAAAACAATAGTCTCGTTATCGGACAGTGCTTCAATTACTTCGCCGTCGTAGACGTAAGTTGTTTCAACAACTTTAGTAGGTGATTTAATAATGTTGAGCGCAACTAGCCTGGCAATCTGATCAGCACATGCATGGATATCGAACCTCTGTGCATTAACTAATTGCTGTCTAATAGAATGACTCATTGTACACCTCTCTGTGACTCGATAGTCATTCTTAAATATGTCAATACCCAGTTTCAAGTCTTTTGTGAATGATTTCATCCTTCTTGACATACGTGTCATAAAGTTCTTCTGACGTGACACCAGTTAACACTAAAATTGAGAAAAAATAGTTAAAAGCGTCCACTATCTCTTCTAAGAATTCATCACGATTGAATTCAGTTATTTCAGTTGTTCTATGGGGCTTCCAGTTTTTGAGATGACCTAATGCTTCGAACATTTCTTCCACACCTTTTAGTGCTGTGTCCCTCAGAAGCTGTTGGTTTTCTTTCTGGCTGATTTCTACTGGCCACTCCGGGTATATACCTGGCTTAGCTACTTTCATTGACTCCATGAAACGTTGTCGAAGCCTAAACATTTCGTCTAGCTTATCCATTTAACCCTCCTTTGTCAGACTCTGAGCTCTTTCAAGCATAGATGCAATTTCAGTTTCCAGCTTTTCTGAGAAGTCTGGAGATGTGGTAATTTTGCCGTCATCATTTACAACACATTGGACTGTCCTTAGATGATCGTAGATATCAGTTCCTGTGAGCATTGCAACCTGAATTAGCTTTGCCATAGTAATCACTAAATCATCAGCGAACACGTAAATTTCATTTGAGGTAGTCATTTTTTCTCCTATAAATTAAATCTGTACAGACGGCACCCAGTGTGTTGTTCTTCCGTCTGCTGTCTTTTCTTTGACGACTTCATTGCCGTCAGGATCTTGCTTCTGATTATACACTGCGAACCTAGAACTGTATTTGCCTTCGGTGCCGTCAAAGTTTTTATAAGTTCTAAGCGTAGCGCCTCCATTTTGAAAACTCTCTCTTAGAACTGTCTTGACAGAGTGGTTTAATACACTTAAATCATGATCTGTCAGGCTTTCCACAGATCGGTGAGGTGATATTCTGGCTAACCACAAAGCTTCAGCCTTAACGTAGTTACCAACACCAGCTACTACAGACTGGTCCATAATCGCTTTAGCTAGATTCCAGTTTTTCTTTCTTTGAATTGCACTTCGAAATTCATCGTCCGATACTTCTTGTGACAACATGTCAGGCCCTAAAGACTCCAGCTTATTGATGAGTGACTTCTTTCCGGAAGTAAATTTTAGAGTCCCAAAATTTCTCTGATCTGTGTAAAATACACTACCTCTAGACGTCACAAATTCTACTCTAGAGTGTGTAGTCTTTTGCCCGGACCAGTGTCCTGTCATACCCAGGGTGTTGTGAATATAAGTGTCGTTTGAGAGAATCCAATAAAGAAACTTTCCGTGAACACCTACACCTACAATAGGTCCTGGCAGATTTTGAATAAAGAAGTCTAATCCCTCAGGAGGCTTTTTTGTATACCTGCCTGTGAGTATGTTTACAGATTCTAGAGTTGCTCCGCTAACTTTTTGCGCCAGAGACTCACCATATTTTTTTACTTCTGCACCTTCAGGCATACGTCCTCCTTGCCCAGTCAACATAATCATTTAATGCGTGATCAGTTGGATTTACATTTTTCCAGTCGAACTTACAAAAAACTGTGTAGCAGTCATCAGCGTACTTGCCACACCCGTAAAGATCTGATGGCATCTGCCAATCATTTTCTATAAACTGCTTAGAAAACTTAATTAGTCCAAGGCTTCTCCTGTTGTAGAGGCCTAAGGGCTTAACGATATCAGCGACTGATTCTTTGTCTGCAGAAGCCATACTTTCAGCACTTGGGTATTTCTTAAAAAGATCTTCGTAGACTTTGTCTACTTGCTTGCGTGACGTTTGATTGTGTAGTATTGACACAACTAGAATCTTCCAAACGTCAGGCCACATTTCCTCTTGAAGCATGCCTATCGGAGACAGAGGTAGACTATTAATTACCAAAGGTTTCTCTCCAAGTCCATCGTAAGTGTCTTGTCATTAAAATCAGGACTAGAAACTTGAATTGAAAACTTTAGCTTCTTTTGAAGTTCTTCTACAATCATGTCAGCTAAAATTTCTCTTGTAGACTCAGCTGCTAGATTTAGTTGACTTTCTGCGTGACTGTCTAAAATGTATTTGACGCTTTGCTTGGCAATATTTTTAGCTATACCAGTCATAGTTTTACCTCTGTGATGTTTTACTAATAGTACACAGTGATATCTAAATGAACAACTACCGTATTAATTTCTTTGGTCTTGTTCCTGGCTTTCTCTTTCTTCGTCGACTTGACCCATCTTCTGGTGTTTCTGGATCTTCATGATGTGATACTATGTCTGCCAAAATCGTATTAGAGACAGGAGGATGACCGGTTTGTCTAAGATAAGCATCTAGCAGCCTAACTCTCATTTGAACGTTACCGACAGAAGTTCCCCACATCCAGACAAAGGATTCTGACATCTGCTCAAGCTCTTTCTCTGTTTTCTGAATGGCTTTTTGGATATACTCTATGACTTCATCCTCATCCATCCCTAAGTCCTGCACTTCGATGTTTAGTGAAAGAGCTAGCCTAATCATTTCTGGGACATCATCATTTTCATAAGCTTCAGCAGCGCGCTTGAATATATCATGAAGGCTTTCTTTTTCTTCGTCACTAACATCAAGCTGATCATACTTGTCTGGATGTGTTTCTTTTGCTATTTTTCTGTACAGCTTTTTTTGAGGCACGTCAGGAGTTGTGTCATTAAACTCTTGCTCTTGTAGCGCTTCTTCGGCTTGTTGTCGCGCTCTGTGCTTGGCAGCTTCATCTAGATTCTGCTTGAGCTTTTCATGGTTCTGATTGACCTTAATGTTTCCTCGGGCAATCCTAACAACTCTCATAAAGTCTTTTTCGTACCCTGAAAACAGGTTTTTCCTATCTTCGATCTCATCTCCGAGAAACTTAAGACGTCTGTAGGCAGACCTTACGATAAACTGTTTCATTTGTTCTACTGCTCTTCTGAACTTTGATTTCTAGTAGACCCGCCAAATAGAGTTGCTTTAGCAGCACGAATATCTTTTATTTTTTCAGGTCGTTGACCAATTTTTCGGGGGACATCAGGATCAAAAGATCCGCTTTGAATCTTCTGCGCAATATTTTCTATCTTTTCTTGGCGCGCTTCTTCTTTTGTCTTTTGGGCAATCTCTGACACGTCTTTCAGAATGTCTTCGAGGGCATCCCTCTTTCCGACCGATGTCATCAGAGCAGCCTCAGAATTTCTTTTCTCTGCTGTAATACTTGCTATAATGTTTCTTAGCTTTGTTGTAACAATCTTGTAGGCATCTTCGTAGTCTTTGGCCTCTGAAGCTGAAGACGTCATGACTTCGTTTAGAATTGGTACCATTCTATCGTGAAAGTATCCTATTAATTTTAGCTTATCATTTAAGGCTTCAATATTAATTTCATCAAGTTGCTTTTGTATCTTTTCTTGCACGTCTCTAATGTTAGACATTCTTTGCTCTCCTGCAGATATCAACCAGGTCTAATCCTGCACAGTCTATTTTTCGTTTAGTAAGATGATAGTGACTTACAAACCCAGTAAATGAGCTTGAAGCTGCTTCTGGACAAACAGTCTCAGAGTGTCTGCCGGTGGCATCTGTGGGACTTTTTAGCGGGATACCTAGTTTTCTATTAAGTGCTTCGTACAAAGCTGCCAAGGCAGCAATCTGTACATCGTAGAACCCTAAGTGTTCACCTAATCCTCTTCCATGGCACTTTACTTTTCCTTTCGGAATGACAGGCCTTGGGCCGAAACCATTTCGCTCATACCACGACTGGTACTTTGGGTAGTATGCATTCGCAATCTCTACGCCAATGCTCTCATGATTCCATTTTCGACCGCCTGCCTGCCAAGCTGCATGTTGCGTGTCTAAAAGCTGATATATTGTTCCATCGTTATCAATGCCGAAATGAATAGAAATTCCTCTTTTAGCAATTACTTTGGCCATCGATTCACTAGACAAACACACGTCCCAATGCGTTACAAAAAAGTGTGGGTCTCTGTCAGGCCTGCCTGCATAGGAACTATAAGTGCCTTCTTTGCATGATAGACCATCTGGTTCATCCCAAAGTATTACCTTGTCCCACTTAATTTCATAAAAGCTTCCATTGTGAACTAAGTGATTTGTATCACGGGAACTAGTCCTGGGTTTGTAGTCACTAATCTTGCTTTGTCTTTCGGTCCACACCCTTCGAAATGTTTGTGGGCCGACTAATCCGTCTGACTTTATACCCAGTCTTCTTTGCCACTTTTTTACGGCTTCGACCAACTTATCGTCGAAATCAGACTCTCCAAACCATTCGGGTTGCCATCCCAATTTTGCTGAAGAGCTTTCATTATAGAAATCTTTGTCCATGCTACTCTAGGTCTATGTCAATATTGACGTTAACTCTGACAGTCGGCACCCTTAGCTGGTTTGCTAATCCGTGCTTTTTCGCTTCGTCGGCGTCTAGGAACCAATCAGCATGCTTTTTCTTGTCGACAATCTTCATAAAATAGTCGTCTTTCTTGCCGCAGTTTCTTGCCATCATAGTGTAAATTATTGTGTTTAGACGATCAGCTTCCTTCGCACCGGCCTTTAATTCTTCAACCTTTCCGAAGTCCATGCTTGAAACATCGTGTATCATAACTGTTGCGTTAGGGTCCATGAATCGAAGTCCTTGTTCACCAAAAGAGAAAAGAATTGCACCACATGACATGGCTTTTCCTTCAACAATTGTAGCAATAGGAAGTTCTGCGTGATTGATTGCTGATATCATTGACATCAAGCTGTAGACTTGCCCTCCGTATGAATCAATGACGACAGGAATGACTTTTTGTCCTGTGTTGTGTGCTCTTGCAATTTCTTGATCGAACTTTTTAGCAGCATCTTCGTCAAATTTATTGACTCTAACAATCACAGGATTGTATCGTAACTCTAATTCTTTTACTTTTGGATCATAATTCGTTGTCCACTTCATCTTAAACTCCTAACTGCACTTTGAGCTGCCACAATTGGCACATGTCACACAACCTTCTTGATATATCAGGGTTGGGTGGTCTGCATCGCATGCATCGCATGTTTTGTTTCCTGACTTTGTTCCGTCTGCAATATATTTCTTTAAACACCTTGCAATTACCTTAGAGAAACTGAACAAGTCTGCATCTTTATCTTTTTGTAACTGTTCGACTAAATACTGTATTGGGGCTCCATGCCGAAGTGCCAGAGAAATTGTTCTTGTGTACCCAGCATAATTGGGATTATCGAACACTTTGACAATATCCTTGACAATCATCATGTCGTCGTCTTCCCCTACAGTCAAGTCGTAAATAGAAGCAGTTGTCTTTCTTGGCTTCTTTGAAATTAGACCTGTCTTATATTTTCTGGGAATCTCAACATAATGAGATAGACCACCCATAACCTCGTAAGGACGACCATTCATTAGACCTACTAGTATAGTCCACCGTTCTCCTTTAATGGTAGCTCCGTGAATGTCACATTCTAGAACATCAGGCCTCTTGGGTGACGATCTTTCTTCGAAATCATCTGCTTTTGAAGAAGTGTCGCTAACAAGCACACCTGTTCTACACCCATCTCTATATACAGTGACACCTTTACACCCAAGTTGCCACCCTGTCATATATACGTCCTTGACAGTATCAACAGAAGTATCTTCAGGAAGATTTGTGGTGTTTGAAATTGCGTGACAAATCCACTTCTGAGCAGCTGCTTGCATTTTTACTTTCTGTGTCCATACAATTTCGTTTGCAGTGGCTTTCCAGTAAGGGGACATCTTCTCGTCTTCTAGTCCTGTCGTGCTCATCCACTCCTTAAATGCATGATGATACACTGGGTATTCTTGCCACGCGTCACCAACATCATCTACAAAATCAACTCTTGCGTTTGGTTCAGCATCCGTGTTAATCTTCTTTCTGCGCATATACTTGAGCAAGAAAGCAGGCTCAATACCGCTAGTAGTTTGGGTGAGAACTGAGACTGAACCTGCTGGAGCAGTTGTTGTAAGAGCAATGTTTCTTCTTCCGGCTTCGGAGTGAAGAACACTCAATTCATCATCTGCTAGAAAAAGCTGAGTGAGATATGGGTGCCCTTCTTCTTTCTGAGCACTATACACAGGGAAAGCACCACGTTCTTTGGCCATAATGCATGATGATTTATAAGCATTTAATGTCAAGCACTTATAAATCTTTTCAACAGTTCGAATAGATTCTTCGCTCCCGTATCTAATTCCCAGTGCTGCAACTGCATCACCGATTGCTGTGACTCCCAGTCCTGTGCGACGCCCTTGTGTTGCCTGCTGTTTAATAGATTCCCATAATTCTTTTTCTGTCCTCTTTACAGAATCGGGCTCAGGGTCGTTTTCGATTTTAGAAAGAATTCTATCAACCTGCTCAACTTCGAGGTCAATCATATCGTCCATCAGTCGCTGAGCTTTTTGTGTAACCTCTGCCATCTTTTCATAATCAAATGTAGCATTAGGAGAAAATGGGCTTAACACAAAACTCTTAAGGTTGACTAGCATTAGCCTGCAACTATCATACGGACTAAGAATAATTTCTCCACAAGGGTTGGTACTGACTGACCCAAATCCTTCATCTTCGTATATGTCGGATGGAGTCCTCGTCTTGGCATTGTCCCAAAAAAGAAGTCCCGGTTCAGCACAAGCATGCGCCGACTCAATAATTTCGTGCCACAGCTCTTTTGCATCAACAGTAGAAGTTACTTCTGGGTTTTCAGAATCTACAGGCCACTGAAGCGTAAAGTCTGTTTCATTTTTGACTGCATTCATAAAATCGTCTGTAAGACGTACTGAAATGTTTGCGCCTGTTACTCTTGTCAAATTTCTCTTAATTCGAATAAAGTCTCTTACTTGCGGATGCTTTACAGATATTGTAATCATGAGCGCACCGCGGCGTCCGCCTTGAGCTACCTCTCTGCATGAGTTTGAAAACCTATCCATAAAGACTTCAATACCGTCGGTAGTTCTTGCACAGTTTCCTGTCGACTCGCCTTTTGGACGTATGCTAGAAATATCAAAACCGACGCCACCTCTTCGCTTGGCGATCTGAACTAGCTCTTGGTCAGCTTTTAAGATTCCTCCATAAGAGTCATGTGGGGACTCAATTACAAAGCAGTTAGATATCGATTGAATCTGGTGTGGGTTCCCGATACCGGACATTGGAGAGCCTTGAGGCACAACATATCTAAAATTTGAAAACAGAGTGTAGATCTCATCCTCGCTCATAGGATTAGGATAATTCTTCTCAACTCTTGCAAATTCTGACGCCAGGCGCTTATGCATATCGTCCGGCGTTTGTTCTTGAAGGTTTCCTTCTTTATCAGTCAACGCGTATTTTGTCAAGAAAACGTTTGCGGCAAGGTCGTCGCCACCGAAATACTCAACACACTTTTCAAATGATTCGTTATAATCGTACTTTTTGCTCGTCATGCTCCACTCACTTCTGACCATTTTTGCTTCAACAATGTCTTCATACTAGTTTCATCCTGTTTGACTGCTTCATTAAGAGTCATATGACTCTCGTCTAATATCTCAATAGTAGACTTTGCAGTGTCAATGTGAACAGGAAAAACCAATCCGTCTTTACCTGCTCTATTTTTTGCAACGAAAAGTCTTCCTGATCCCGTAGCTTTTTCCATTGGTTTTCTGGAAAGAGACAGAACAACATCAGCAACCATTGCTTTTCCGTAAGCTTCAGACATATTTTCAAGACCTACAATATCAGACTTGGCTGAATCGCGGTTTGCCTGAGAAGCTGTCCACACCGGAACGTTCATATCCATCGCAAGGTTTCTCAACTCTTCATAAATTAATTTTAGCTCGTGCCGCAGAGAATCATAAGCACGAGTCGATCTCATCACATCTGCATAATCAATCACAACAAGACTAGGCACAAACCCTTTTAGTGCTAGCTTTTCAATGTGATTTCTAATTGTTATCACAGATGCAGATCCTGTTGGGTACTCTTTAATTATAAGACGACCGAGATCTAGATTCTTATACTTTTCAATAACGAAATCTTTGTTGTCAGGAATCTCATTACTCGGAATATCACAGAAGTTTGAGTCATATCTCAACCCGACTGCATGTTCAGAAAGCTCAAACGTATAATGAACTACGTTTTTTCCAGCGCGCAATGCATTGGCTCCCATGGCAACAAGCCAGTGTGACTTACCGACTCCTGTGTTTGCTGTAACTACACCAATTTCTCCACGCCCTAAGCCGCCCTGTAAAATGTCTTTTGCATCAAGTCTTTTTAACCCAGTTGGACAGACCTGGCGCCTGGTTTTGACGAATCTAGCTTCAAGGTCTTCAAAGAAGTCGTGTCCTGTAGAATGAGGCATACCAACAGCAACTGCGTTTTTCATAAGAGTAACAACACTGTCAAACTTGTCTGTTGAGATAAGCTCAACTGCCTGCTCCAGGGCGTCCTTAAACGCTTGCCTCTTGCAAAAGTCCAATGATTTATCTTTTACATACTGTAAATCTTGAACATTTGGGCTTGTTTTTGTTCTGTGAAGAAAGTCGACGACCTGATCTCTTAAAATCGTGTCGTTGGTTTCTGTTAGCTCTTCTTTAATAATAGAAACCAGCAGACCTAATGTTGGAAAGCATTTATATTTTCTGTGATACGAAAAGTACTTTTCAGCCAAATAACTAAGTGCCTTCACTTCAAAATACTCAGGTGTCATGACCTCAGTCATTTGTTGCGCCCAAGAATGATCAGATATAAGACCCTGAAATATTGTCTCTTGAAACTGCTTACCGTACTGAGAGAATAAGCCTGTGTGGTCTACGTTGCTTTCTATCATCATTTTATAAGTTAACCTTAGTTACAATTTTTAATGGCTATAAAATAGGAGTCAACATCAAAATTGTTGACCCCTTCTCTTGATAACATTCTCATCAATGCTATCTTATTACGTCGAGGCTCAAAAGAATCAAGTGCAAATTTAATTTTTTCAATTTGTTGTGCAGATAAGTTTTTGATATCTAGATACATGAGCTTCCAATTTGTGCTTGCTACTTCTTCATTTTCTACAATAGACTCTAAAATTTTGAGCTTCTTAGTCTCAGACAAGATTCGTGCTGAACTTACGATTTCATTGACAGAAACATGATCTTCAGCATGAAGTTCCGGAAAACGTTTAGCTAAAGACTTAAATCCAGCATGAGGTACACCCTTAATCCCGTCAGAAGGATCACCGATAAATGCTCTTGCAGTAACAAAGTTAGAAACAGATACACCAAACTTCTGCTTAACTTTTTCAGTTGTAATATATGCCTTCTGGCCGGGTGACCACTGAGTAACTCTTTTATCAATTAGCTGATATAAGTCTTTGTCAGACGACACTATAACACACTTTTTATCACGGTAGTGATATCTTGTCATGTATCCTATAGCGTCGTCTGCTTCACACTCTGTGACATACAACTGCCTAACCGGAACATGCTTAAGAGCTTCAACTAGAAGTGCTACTTGACGATTTCTGTTTCCAACTGTGTCGGGTATGTCGTCGTAGTACCTGTTAAGTTTTTGAGGACGCCTACCCTGCTTATAATCAGAAAAAATTGCTCTCCTTCTAGAAGACCCACCGCCTTCCCAGACCACCACAATTTGTTCTGGGTTGCATCTTTCACTCAATAGGCGTATACCTTTAAGAAATCCTACAAAGCCGCCCAGATGATGACCGTTTTGGCTCATAGTAGGATTTACAACAAAGTGCCGAGTGAACAGATTCAACCCATCAATTATTAAGACAGGTTTTTCAATCATGTTATCCCTCAGGAGAAATCAGCTCGTCTTCAATCTCTAGAGCAGCAGCTCTAACTTCTTCATATGACTCTAAATCAACGCTTTGTTCAGACTTTCTGACTAATGCGTCCTCTAGCATTGCCTCAATATAAGGCCCATACTCAGGATCGTTAACGATATCACAAAAGTCCGCTTTATAGAACTTCTTTTCTACCAAAACCTCACCAGTGTCTTGACTGAACACTGTAAGCTTTTTCCATGCACCTGTTCCAGACATTTCAATTAGCTTATTTTCAAACTCAGTCTTGCCATGCTTTCGCAAGAGATCAAACATCTGTTCGTGCTCTTTAATACCGACGCCAAAGTGAATTTCAAAGTTGACTGTCCGGAATGGAGGTGCTACCTTGTTTTTGATTGTTTTGGCCGATACGTTGATTCCAATGACTTCTTTGTCTTTGTTGGTGATTTGTTGGCCAGCCCCCAACTTGATTCGTACAGACGAGTGAAAAGGGATAGCCTTGCCACCAGGTGTAGTAGTAGGATCTCCATACATAACACCAATTTTAGTTCGAATTTGATTTAGACAAATCATCAAAACATTTTGATTGGCAATAGTGCCTGTAATTTTTCGCATGCCCTTAGAGATTGCGCGCGCTTGCAAACCAATTGAGTCTTTGTCGTAGTCACCAATAAGCTCAGCCTTCGGTGAGGTTGCTGCAACAGAGTCCCAAATAATTGTAATCGGAACGTCCTTGTCCATTGCTTTAGCTCGCATGATTGTAGCCTCAGCAATTGAGAGAACCTCCTCAGTACAATGTGTGTCTACATAAACAAATCGATTTGAAATATTGACCCCAAGGAGCTGAAGATTTTCTACGCTTGTGGCATTTTCAGTGTCAATGTAGACAACAATACCACCCATGTCTTGTGTAGACTTTGCGATCTGTATTGCGATATGTGACTTTCCGATAGAAGGAGGACCGAAGATCTCAACGATCCTTCCTTCGGGCAGGCCTCCGTCAGGTCGATTAGCAATAATGTAATCTAACTGACGTGACCCTGTCGAAATCCACCTGTTAACATGGGTGGGAGAGTCATCATAGGCAAGGTTATAAGCAACCTTATTGCCGTGTTCTTTGTTTAGCGATGTAATTAACTCGCTAGTAAAATCGTCCTGTTCTGGATACTTTCTTTTTGCCATCTTTTGACCCTCTTATTAAATTGTTTCTACAGGTCTTCGAGATCTGCGAAAGCTTCGTCCAAGGACTTATACTTCTGTCCTTCAGACTGGGTCTTCGTGTTTGTTGGTGTACCTGTGTTGTTTGAATTACCAAAGCTTCGAGTAGTGCCATCATCATCGGCGTCGTCATCATTGAGCCAATCATTGACAATCTTTTCAAGCTCCTCATAGGTCTTACATGTGTACATGTCATCCAAGCTTGGAATGTTCGAAGTGTATTGCTTAACAGTATCTGCACTTTCGCTAAGCGGCGACTGCTTTCCTCGAGGCCGAACTTCTGTCGTTGCCCACTGACGACCTGGTGCCTTAGTGCACACAACTTTAACATCGCGGCCGTCTTCGGTGTCAGTAATATCACCATAGTCCTCGTCAAGCATGATGTTAAGAAGTGACTGATACACTGTCTTTCCAAAAGCCCAAATACGCACACCCTTGTCTTCCTCACCTCGGACGACTACAGGCGCGTAACAACGCATCTTTGGGTAAAGCTTCTTTGCTAGCTCATATGATTCCTTAGAACCGTCGTCTCGAAGCTTTGTAATAAGCTCTTGAATTGGGTCAGGATTTCCAAACTGATATGGTGCTAGCAGCCCTGGATTGTTACCAATGTTGTAGTAAAACCACAACTCTTTGAAAGGCTGGCCGTCATTGTCAGGGAAGGAAAGAAGTCGAACAGTATGTTCTTCGCCTTCTTGTGGTCGCCACGACGTGTTCTGTCGAGAGTTTTGTCCCGAAAGCTTGTTTAGCTTTCGACGAATTGCGTCAAAATCAATTGCCATTTTTTATCTCCTTAATGTGCAATGGTTATTTAATTGCCTGTGTTATAGTCTAGGCATGACTAATCAATTGTTCAATAATCAGTAGTTATTTGCGTTTTTTCTTTTTGCGCTTCTTCCGGACTGGGTGTGTGGGTCCTGTTCCTACTGGAGTTGTGACACCAGCAACTGCCCCGACGGCTGAGAATTCTTTTACTTCTTCGCCTTCTTCTCGCTCTTCAACTTCATCAGGCTCGATCAAAAGATCGTCATTGATTTCTTCATCAGAGTTTTCTAGAAGGCGACGTACATATTCTCTTAAAAGCTGTAAATTACGCATGAACATAACTATGTTGCTTACAAACGCTTTGCCATCTGAAGGCACTTTGCTAAGTTTGGCTCAGCACCTACATAAAATCTATTTTCTTCTAAGTGTGATCCTTGCGACAGGCGAATGGCATAAAACTCATCGTTTGTCAGCGTAATTCCAAAATGCTGTAGCAAAAATAAAGTCCTGTCTGGAATAGTAGACTTAGGGACGTTTTCATTGTATTTGTAAAATTGACCCAGTTTTTCTCTATGCCAGCTAGAATCTTGCTCCACAAACAAGTCATCTTCTAGGGTTCCGACTTTTCCTAGCTCATGAAGCAATCCTACTTTTAGTATAGAGCTTGTTTCGATCCCTAAATCAAAAGAAACAGCTAGCTTTCTCATTTTAGAAGCAGTTTCTAGAGCGCTTTCAACAAGACCACCGGGATAACATCCACCGTCTTTTTCGTGAGTTGAATAGGGTGTAGTGATTAATCTTTCGCCAAGTGCTTCAATCAGGTCTCCCATGCCATGCTTGACAGCCTTGTTGCAAAACTTTTCGTATGTGTCCCAATTGCTTTTAATTGTTTCAAAATCAGGTTGTGACATTTGGCCTCCTCAATTCTATAAATTATAGATCAGGAGGGTGAGATGTATCTTAAGAAGAGTGGAAAATGACTGTTATTTCTCCGTTTTCGACGCTAACTTCTAATTCAGACTTTAAGGCGCTCAGATAGCCTGCGTTGTGTGCACCTGTAAGTGTGTGAAGCATGTAAAGTGCACCATCTCTAGGGCTAATTTTTCTAGTTGTGACTATTACAACTTTTTGTTTGTCACCTCCTATTGATACAGTATTGATCTTAGCACCACCGTAAGCAGCACCCATAGTCTCGTTGCCGAAAATAGCAGATCTGATAAGATTGACGACCATATCGTAATCACTGGCTCCGCTAGCTGCACCTGAGATGCCTAACTTTTTCATTAGCTCTTGCGGTTTCTCGCTAGCTAACGCGCCTGCCTCTTTAATCTTCGCTTTGATTCCGCCTCTACCGAGCTTACCCTTTTTAACAGGGCCGTCGCCTTTTTTCTTCTCAAGAAGAATTACTTTTTGAACCTCTCTTTTAATGAAGCTTTTAAGATCACTCATGAGTTTCGCCTCCTTGCATACTAATTATCACTCACAGATGTCATTTTGGTTTCATAAAGTCCAACACCACCAAGTGACAGTTTCTGAGTCAGCTTTTCTAGCTGAGGTCTAAGATCTTTAGATATTTCACAAACTAGTGCATCGTGTATCACATAAAAAGCTTTGAAATTAGAGTCGGTGGATTTAAGTAATTCACATGCCTGACTAAACATGCAGATTGCAGCATCAGATGTTGTAGACTGCATAAAGTGACTATAGACTTTTTGGTACTCATCTTTTCTTGTCATAAGCTTTCTTCCAAACAAATTTGTTATGTACCCGTTTGATTTCAAGTCTGACATCAATTGTGACTCAATTCTTTGGACACCAAAATGACTTCTTAGGCTGCTTATGACTCTTCTTGCCTGGGGCCTGCTTCCTAAAAGATCAGCAAGGCTTGAAGATCCGGCACCATAGAGTGCAGAAAGACTAGCTACTTTAACAACATCCCTTTCGACATTTAAGTTCAAGTCATTAGATATCTGACTATATACATCACCTGATGCTTCTTTTCCCGCAACGTATAAAGCTGTTCTCGGTTCAGCAGACACCAAGTCAATTTGAACAACTTCACATCCATCGGACGGTTTCAAAATGTCTCTATACTTTGAAGGTAGTGTAAGAATTCTAGGTCCTTTTTTGACAGTCAGTCTTCCAGTTGCCGTTCCAGCCTGATCGTACGTAATCTTAGGCGCCTTATTTGTCTTCGACACAAATGACCTAAGTGAAGCTTCTACTGTCATGCCTTTTTTGTTGTTCTTGATATAGTAAGCCAACTTATCGATGTTGACTAGTGGCTCTTGTAAGCTTAGAAGAAATCTTCTTATCAACCTATATGTTTGCTCATACTTGCTTTGTTCTAAAGCACAGACGTTAATTCTGGACCTCTCTAGGGCATCGTTTAGAAGATCCATAAACTTCTTGTCACCTAAAACCCATCGCCAAGGAACAGGCTGAGCTAAACCGTCTGGAACTAGTTCTTCAAAAGCTTTTTTATGAGAGGCAGGAAACATGCATATTGGTTCTTCGCCCAAAACCTCTAAAAGGCTTTGTATCGACATAGGATGACTCTTGTCACCAAGCACCCAAACATCGTCAGGAATATCACTTCGCCACTGTACAGATCTAGTATCCGGATCTGTCATCAAGTGCTGAATAGTACCCAGTGTTTCTTTATGAATAAGTAAACGCACATTTCAATATAGACTGAATGTGAAGAATGTACAGCATTTAGAACTTTACTTCTTCTTGTCTTCTTCTTCGCCTTCTTCACCAATCGCGTTGATTGCCTCTTCAACTCTGTCTGTCATTGCAGTAAACTTACCGAAGGTATTTAGCTGGACAAATTTCACGCTTGATTTGAACTCACCTGAGGCTATTGAATGATCTATGCCTACAACAGAGTATACGTTGTCTGCTGTTGTTCCTGTCCCAAAGTCTATGAAGATCTGCTGGCCAAACTTCCACAAAGGGCATCCCATCGTCTCGATGCTTAGTTCCATAGGCGCGACTCTTAGTGGGACACCAGCATCTCTGTGACCTTGTGGGTCGGTCGAGCCTCCTTGACCAGCTCTGAGCATGTTGATAGTAGCTAACTGTGGGTTTTGCATACTTGAGAGATTAGCAGACATGATTCCTGAATTGAGAGCACCATATCTTACGGCAGGCATGTTAGAAGATACAAAGTTTTTCAAGGCAGGAAAACCCCCTTTGATTCTAAAGCGTGTTTTTGCAAACTCTTCCAAAAGAATCTTTCCTGCGTCTCCTTGAATTGCTGCTCCTGCTTCTTTTGGAATGGCTTCAAGCATATTTGAATCCAAAGCTTTTTTAATCAGAGCAGAAAACTCTTCATGTGCTTTATCTTTGAGGCTGATGCCGCCATCTTTAGCAGCTTTTATTTCATCTTTTGACCCATAATTTCCGTGCTTAATTTTTCCGGAAAGTCCTGTTAGCTGTCCGGTAGCGTTACCTTGCATAGCCTCGAGCATTTTTCCAATTGCAGTGAACTTAGTTGCTTGACTATCATACATGTGAATTCTTAGAATATTTTTTGCTTTTGGAGCTTCACCTGCACTGGCCCCGGTGGTCGTAGCACCGTCGGCAGGAACACATTCAATCACAGTTTTAATGCTTGGCATCTTAAACACAAGGTCAGAGGCGTTTCCACTCCCATATGCGTGCTTAAGTACTTCTTGCTGAGCCATCTGAATCTCAGACGGTGATGCGTCTTTAAACTTGGCGTTGACTTTTCTCTTTTTAAGATCTTCTTTATCACGCTCACCGTAAATCTTAGTCATTCCATACGCAGGATTACCCTGGTCCGTCAAAAAGTTTCCATTCAAGAATCCCATAAATCTTCCAAGTGAAAGGTTAGGGTCGTTTTTAGTTTCTTCTTTAAACATAAGTTCAAAGTCATCAACATCAATAGGAAAAGAAGCTAAATTTGCACCTGCCATATAACTGGCTTTGTCGTTGACAGAGTAGAATATAAACTGTATGTCATCGTACTGCTTTGTTGCTGCAATCGGAAGTCCCAGAAATGTAGTAATAACTTTTCCTAAAGAACAAAACTTAGGGTAGTTACACTTTGTGTCTTTAGTGTTAATAACGCCAAAAAATGGATCTGACGTCTTCTTTAATAGTGTAACTTTTCTTTTTACTTCTTGAGCCACAGTATCTTGTATGCCCTTGACTGCACCACCTTTACCATTTTTCCCGTAAAGCTCTGTCATTTTTCCAGCCAGTTCTTTCATAGGGCTTCCAGCAGCGGCTTTTGAGTTTCTAGAAATAAATTTTGCAATCTTTTCTTGTGTCTCTTTCTTCATAGACATGGCGCCACTAGTAGAAGATGCAGCTGTCAAGAAATCTTCACCGCCGGCGTCTGCTGATCCGGAAATGCCTGACTTTTTCATAATTTCAGCTATAGCTTTTGTGAGCTTCTCCATCACAGCAATTGATTCTTCTACTTTTCCTCCCATGCCGATTTTAACCTGATGCATGGCGTTTGCACCCATCATTGAAAGCTTTATGTCAATCTCGACTTGGCCTACTTCGTCAAATGAATAAGAAGTATTGACAACCCGATACTTTTCTTTGCATCGAAGTGCTCCCAGAAAATGTCCCATGAGATACTTGTAATTTTCACCACCTGCTAGTTCTTCATGAACTTTGTAATCTGGATGGGCCCACCCATACTCAATCAGAAGATGTGAATTGCCGAAAGCATCAGGCTTGATGAAAGGCTGTATTTCAGCTAGCCTCGAACGGTCGTGAAGTGTAAGCTTAAGACTGGCTGTCTTAAAAGCAAACATACCGCCTCCGGGAGCTACATTGAAACTTAGACTGCCGAGACTCATAAAGGGTCTAAATCTATCAATAATTGGCGCAGCTCTCTTTCCACCAGGCATGGTAGTAGCCTCTTCTGTTTCCCCTGTGACCATGTTTGTCCTCTTAAATCCTTCTGAGTCTGCCTCAAAATGAACTTCATCGGCTGGTACAAGAGTTTGAGGAGCTGTAAACATTTCCATGCCTGCTGTTGAAATAGGAGGAATGTTTTTAGGTGGTTCTTCTGCAGATTCAGAGTCGTCACTATCTTTTTTCGGTTTTGGTTCGAACTCGCTGAATACATCTGCATCGATTGAGCTGGCCATAATACCTGAAGCTTCACCGAACTTAACTTTATCTGCACCTACTAAAAACTGAGCTAGCCCTATTGTTGAAATTCTGCCATCTGTTTCGCTCACATTTGTCATAGGCGGTGAATTTGTTATAGCAACAATGTCTATGAACGGCACGCATCTAGAGAACTCTACTGTAGGAATAGCATTTAGAAAAAGTGAAAGTGCAGACGTGTCTTGAGTCCCTGGGCCGAAAGCAACCGGAAAGATTTGTGTGACAGAAAGATTAGGAGAAGTAGCTCTGTCTGGGTCTGTGCATTTTCCGTTGATTGTGGCATTTTCACCATCTCCGGAGACTCCTAACATCTCCTTTATTGAAAAGACTTTTGTAGGTGGGTATTTAGCACCTTGTCCGATATCTAACGCCGGACCATTCATGTGCATTGTATCGTCAGGAACTTGTCCCGGCTCAAAAGTTATTCTAAAAGTAGTTGCAACACCTAGCTTAGCAGGTTCTTCAGCGCCTTTTAATGTTTCGTCTAAATCGGTGAGAAATGTGTATATGGTTTTACCGCCCTCAGTCAAGTCCAAAAGCGCGTTAGCAGCCTTGTGTTCAGGATTTGGGTCTGGTGGTTGAAAAAAGTCAGATGAAGGATCGTATGTAGGATCAAGCATTTCAGCAACAAACGCAGCTTTAGTAATTGTTCCAAAGTAGGAAGCCATCTGGTTTGTGATTATGTCTATTTTCCTATCTTTCATCCCACGTAGGCCTTGACCTGTTGTATTTTTGTTGGAACTCTTAACACAGTTCCTGGTGGGACCTGCAACCACCAGCCAACTCTAGAAGCTGCAGCTATAATCCACCAAAGCCTACCGTCACCAAGCTCTCTCGCAGCGATATGATCAAGCCTGTCGCCTTCTTCAGTCACAATAGTCTTCGTTTCAATAATACCCTTTTCTACTCCTAAGTGAATAATAGAATGAGATCGAGCAGTACCTTGTTGAAGCCCACCTTTTATCTTGTTCGTTCTTGTGTATCTGCTAATAGCCAATTTTGACTCCTTAATTTATCACGGGAAAGGCAAGCTAGGGAAGTCTGCAAGTTTCTTAGCTGCTTCTAGCTTCGAATTAGGTGAGGGGTTTCTCTTCTTTGTCTTTCCATCAGCTGCTGTTATGTTGGTATTTCCTGGGGACGTTGAGTCAGACGGATAGCTTGTTTCATCCCACGGATCGTGTCCGATAGCGTTCGAGAGCTTCCCTACGTTGAACGGTACTGATGTCATCATACCGTCATGATCAAGACCAAGGTGTAGATCGTGGATCGGAGCGAATGAAACTGAAAGCTTTACCATTTTTGGTGCTCTTCTACCCGGGTCTATTTCCCAAGTTGATTCAGCCCAGTCAAAATTTAGTCCTGTTATAAATCCAGCTAGACCTCTACCTCCAGAAGACTCGAAAGATCTTACGATAAAGTTCTTGTTTGCGTCAAAGAAGTTTTTAAGCCTTTCCGGACCGTCCATACCTTCAGGTACATCCCCCATTGCATCAATTTTTTCCTGTAAGAGAGCATCAATAATTCTCTGGCGTCCTTTTGGAGATAGACCAACAATTTCTGAATGTTCTGCTCTATGGTGTAGAAAAGCCGTGTCAATTTCAGTCCCTAAGGAGTCATGTGCAGGTGATGCTTCGGCTATTTTTACTAAATATACTAATTCTCCAATGCCCGGATCCTCATACGGATCTCTCTCGTGTTCTGCAACATCTGTATCAAAACCTGCAGGACCTACATTGTAGCCTGGAATTCTTTTGACTACTTCTACCTCTACTTGTGTCGGATAAGCGTGTAGCCTTCCCTCTTTTTTGTCCGGGCCGATAGAAGGATTTTGCTCTTTGCCCATCTTGGCGTCAGAGGTTCTGGGCCAGTATTTTGTAGGAGTAGGATCCAGCATTACAAAATCACCTACAGCGTAACCAAACTCAGGTTCGGGTGAAGGTGTCGGCCCACCTTGAAGAGATGAAATTGCATTACCAAACCCAGTGCCTGAGCTAGCTCCTCTATCCTGAAAACCGAACATTTCTTTAGACTTAAAAACCTTTTCAGCCTCTACATTAGCTTGTTCAGTGGCTTCTGCTACCTTCTTTTGGCGCTTTTTATCGTTGTCTTCTTTTTGATCGATATTAAACTCGTCCGGAGAATTTCCTAATCCAAAAGTACGCATTAAACCAAACTTTGAATAATTTGATCGAACCATATCACCAATTCTTACACGAATCATGGGTGACGCAGTTGGAATCTGAGAAAAGGGCTGTATGAATTTGTCATCTTCCCCGTTTGTCATCTTTCTACCACGTGACCATTGAGGATAACACATAGAAACTAACTTGTTGATATTCCAGTACATGACGTCTAAGTCTTGAGGAGAAGTTGCAGCAACTGTAAAGTCAAAACTGATGGACCTTGTAGTCTTATTGTAGATTTTTACTTCATCGGCTCGACCATATCCTGCAACGCTAGTATAGTCTGTGCTGAATCCATCTGTGTACCCGCCTAAGAATGCATGGAAAGAGATGATTTCATTAGTTCTTAAGTCATGAAAATAGAAAGGCATATATTCAGCATCCAATCCGTCTTCAATATACTTTACGTACTCTTTTGAAAGCCTGTTGGGAGAGTTGGAATCAGTTGCACCGTCAAACTTTTTACCCGATCCTAAATTGCTTTTGCCGTCTTCTAAATCAGTTGTGTACGGTTTTCCTCCAGTTCCAGCAGCTAGACCAGCAGCTATGTCTGTAGATGAATGTTTTCCTGCTCCTTTTGTTGCCCTTATAAAAGACATAGGTAACAAATATCTAGAAGGTGCAGAGGCGTGTCTCCATGCTAGCCTTCCTTGACCTTGAGAACCCGGATAAAAAGGGCCTCCTGCGGATAAGCTAGCTCGACTCATCTTGACTCTGCTAGTAGCATTTTCTTGAAATGAATCAACGTTTCCGTCAGCCATTCTAGGGTGTCCATCAATTGCCATTCTTACTTGATTTCCAAGGCGAGTCATTTCCATGAAGAACTTCCAAGTTGTAGAAGCAGTTATTGTCTCAACGACGTTGAACAACTGCAAAACAGCATCCGGACTAAATGGTATGTCTGATGTTGCTTCTACTACAGACTCAGCACCTCTTAACACAGCTCGCGTAATTCCATTGTAATACCCAGGAGACTGTGCAACATTTTTTGCACTTTCAAGCAAATCGTTTATGTTGAAAGGTGCTCCGACACCAGGAACTTTGTTGACACCGTAGAAAGTTAGAATCCCTAAATACATACACTCAGCAAAGTCATACTCGACAGTTGGGACTTTTAACATGTCCCACACTAAGTTTGTAGCGGTCGGCTTTTTGCTTGCGTGCCTACCTTTTCTTAGATTGAAAGGCTGGCCGGGCTTGAGTGAAGTCCCAGTTGAATCAGGCTCAAACAGTCCTAAAAGAGCTGTAATGGCTTTTGCTGAAATAAGAAGAGCTGCCATCCCTGCAATAGTATTTACGAACATCCCAACAGGTAATGCATCTGCGAAAGGCTCTACAGGAGACGATAAGTGACCGTAAGAGTCATGATTACTTTCACCTGTTATGAGTTCACCTTTGTTCACTGTAATAGACCCAGCTGCAGGCATCGCTCGAGGCCTTAAATCTTGTGTGTCTATAGTACTAAGACCTGTAATTTGTTCTACAGTAGGTAAAATTCCTGCTACTGTCATCGACTCAGTGTCTGCGTCATGCCCTGTAGAGGCAACAACCATTTGATGACCAATCTTCTTGATATCAGAAAACGGAACCATGTTGGCGTTAGGCACGTACTTTCCTAATTCTGTCTGCTTAGTAAAGCCAAGCTCATCAGGGGCATTATCTTGCATGAAAGGGGTAGAGTTAGATGAATTAAACCGATTTGACTTGAGAACAGCTGATATCTTCTGCTGAACTTCAGACCCTTCTGTTCCTGAAAATGTTGAAGGTGCACCTAGTCTTGTTGAAGTAGAAGGTATCGCTTCAATGTCAGAGTGAACTGTGTGACCAAATTTTTGACTATTTTTGTCTTCTTTTGACGCTAGCCCTGGAACTCCTTCAGCGTTGTTAAAATCGCCTACACTTAAGTTGTTGAAATTAGCCTTAGCTTGCTCATCAACTGTGTTTATGAAGCTTCCAATTGTTGTACCTGCAGTTTTTATCTGATCTGAGCTTCCCTCATTTACTTGATCGTTTGTGTGGTGGGCAGGTAGGCCGGTAGATGGGTCTGTCAAAGATCCTTGTGTGATATCACCTTTGACTGCGAATGCATTGGCTTTCCCTGCTGATCCTGCTTCGCCCTTAGTGACACGGGACATAAAGTCACCGATGGTCTTTTTAGAGTCTTTTGATATGTCATGAACACCTCCTAATTCAACATCACCAGATATAGGTGTTCCATCTTCATGAAACCGAGGTGTATAAAGCTTAGCAGGATTTTTTTCGATCTCTGAATTTGTATCTTTTGTGTTGTCAGCCATCGCTCTTTTCCTGTTCTTGCTCTTCAACCCTAGCAGCTAGATATTTGATTCTGTCTACAATTCCCGCTAAGCCTTTGACAGTGTTTAGGACTTCTTCTTTTTGCTTTTCATCAAAATTCTCTAAAAGCTGTGTTACAGAATATACATCACTTCCTTTGTGCATGGACTCTCTAATAATTTGGTTGAAAGTTTCGCCTTCGAACTTGTTCTTTTTATTATCTTCTGACATTATTTAGATCCATCCCCTGAGGCTACGACGCCTCCTTCTGCGGCCACTGCCTCGCCAAGCTTCTTCGAATCAATATTGACAACAAAAGTTGCTTTGATGTGAGGTGTAACAGTCTTAAGTGTTAGTGTTTGCTTACCTGGCTTGGCAAGAACGTTAGCCAAGTTAACGACGCCCTTAATTTCATCATCTCCGGCTGATGCCAATAAGCCTTTCACTGCTTCAATTGTCTCAGTAATTGTTTCAACTTTCTTCGAAGTAAGTCCGTCCATCTCACTAATTACTTCAACAATGCTCTTCAGTCTTGGTCCTGCCTCCTTAGGAAGCTTATCTAGCGGTAATGTAGACATAGAGTCGATGATGTTCTTAAGTGCTAATCTTGCTTGACCTTCAGGGGCAAATAGCGTTGCCATGTTTTCTAGAACTTTTTCTGCACCTCCGCCGCCTTTACCACCTAGACCTTGAAGAGCTTCAATTGCTGTGGCAAACTGACCTACTGAGCACATGAGATCTCCTAGCGTCTTGATGCTGTGTCTATATTTGTATAGCGTAGTGACGCCGGTTCCGCTGCCTTTAATCACATCGAGCAATCCGTTGACTAAAAGAGGCATATTGGTAACAAGAGCACCAGTTAGAGACCCAACCATCGTAACCACATCAACTACTTGTTTGTTCTTACCCTTTCCGGGAACTGCCATGGCGCCCATTGACTCGATTGCAGAGGCAAAGCTACCAGCAACTTCAATTACCTTGGCAAGAATTTCTACTTGCTTCATAGTCTTAGCGGGATCGGAGATGCCGGAAGTTGCTTTTAGGACTTCTGTTGTAAGCTCTTTAGCACCTTGTCCTACAGCTTTTGCGAGCCTGATAATCATACCATCTTTTGGATTGAAGTAGAAGTTTAGTTCCGCCTCCCACGAAGAATCCTTATTTTTAGCAATCATCTTCATGGAGTCACCAACCATACCCATCATATCGCCGCCGATTTTAATAGCCATAGTCAGAATTTCCATCTTCATCTTCATCGCAGTGGGATCTTTGATATCAATTTTTTGAATCTGTGCAAAAAAGTTGACAATTCCTCGGGCTGTTGCGTTAATTAGCTTGTCGAGAAATCCTCCCTCTCCAAAGTACCATGCAACTTCTTCGTTCCAAGTATTTCCTTCTCCAAAATACTTCTTGATCATTTCCATGGCTTTGATCATCGGTCCTGTAACTTCACCTAAAAGTGAAATTGCTGTAGAAATAACTTCCATTTGTTTAGCAGCTACTTCTGGATTCTTAATCGTAGCCATCACAGTCTTAAGCTTTGTAAAGAAAGATGCTAGACCACGACCAACTGATTCGATCATCTTGTCTAAGAATCCGCCTTCACCAAAATACCAGTTAAGCTCACTAGACCAACTTCCGGACTTATACTTCATAAGCATGTCCATCGCTTTGACCATGGGTCCTGTTACATCACCTAACAGAGAAATTGCAGTTGCGATGACTTTCATTTGATCAGCCATCTTTTTCGGATCTTGAATTCCTTGCGCAATTGCTACTACACCTGTAATAAACTTAGTGATCATGGGAAGCATGTCAGTAAACGACTGGGCCATCATGCCCATCATCGCTCCAAACTCATTCATCATTGAATTCATTTGCTCAGCTTTGGATGGGCCAAAGAAGTAATTGTCCTCTAGAGAGTTTTGAAACATTTCCATGATCGGTCCAACAGCTTGAAGCATGTTAGACATAGCACCCATGAGCGCACCAATGATATCAGCAACTGCAGCGATTACACCTTCATCTACACCTAGACTTCCGATTACAGATATCATAGGTGTCAAGTGGTTTGTTATCATGTCACCGAACACTCCTCCGATTGATTCTATGAGAGGAATCATGGCACCAATGGCCTGGACCATTCGATCATTCATGGCATTCATCAAGCCAACTTCGTCACCACCCCAAGAGTTAGTCGCTTCATTGACAGCTGCCATTTCACCTTCTGACGGTGCTAATGACTTCATAAGACTGCCGACGGCCGTAAGAATCTTAGGTATAGCGTTTAAGATAGGACCGGCGCCTGATACGTCGACTCCGTCGACTGCATCTACAATTGTTGATATAAACTGACCTGCGGCATCAAACAGTGGGATTGCTGCAGCCATTGCGTCTTTTTGCATCTGTGCAATAGAATTCATTAGGCCAACTTCATCCCCGCCCCACGATCCTGCTGCTTCCTTGACCGCTTCCATTGCTGCGTCTGATGGGGAAAATGCTTTAAAGAGACCACCCAAAGAAACCAGAATTCCTGAAATTGCTTTGAGTGTTCCTACGCTATCACTCGGAACTGACGACGCTAAATCTGCTATGGCAGTAATGAAATTTGTAATTCCGCCCAGCAAGACATTGATAAAGTTTGTGATGGCATTGATCGTTCCGCCTTGCTGACCTCCTTCTTCAACTGCTGCTGTATCAATTTGTGCTAGACCGATAGCAATATTGCCGATTGTTCCTACACCTTCGATACCAGCGTTAATAAGATCGATCTTTTTTCCTAACTGAGCAGATTCTGGTATTGGCATAGCTGCAAAGGCAGCCAGAGGGCCTACAAGATTTGTAGCTATCAGCGTCATGAAGTCACCAATAAGCTTAATTCCTTTCTTCATTAGGAATCCACCAATGAAAGGAACAGCAAACGGAACCAGAAGGACAGCAGTAAGTGCTGTTATGACCAAAGCACCCATTGCGCCTGCTAGGGCCAGTGCATTCTCACCTACTTTTTTAGCATTGAGAGGCATTGCTTGAAATGCTTCCATTGCAGGGCCTAGTATCTTTGCAACGCCAAACAAAAATCCTGCAGCGGGTAGAAGTCCAATCAGACCCGCAACAGCTGGAATTGTCAAGAGAGCTGCGGCTAATGCCATAGGCACTGCAGCCAACATTACTATAGTCATGAAGCCCATGTTCTTTGCAGCTGTGGCCATGTCAATTTTTGCCATTGAGTCAGCCATTGAGCTTAACGCAGCAGAGAATAGTACGCCACCAACCGTCAAAAATGCTGATCCTGTAAGTAAGCCTGCTAGACCAATTACAGCTGGAATCGCAAGTAGCGCAGCTGCTATCGCCATAGGAACTGAAACTCCAATTACCATTGCTAATAGCAAGAACTTCTGAGCAACTTCAGCCATATTGTCGGGCATCACGGCACTCATTGCTCTAAGTGCCAATCCAAAACCTACCCCACCAACTGTAAGAAGCAGAGCACCCGCAACTAATCCTAACATACCAGGAATAGCTATGGGGGCAATAGCGGCACCGGCAACGGCTAAACCGAAAGCTGCACCCGCTGAGATTGCCATTCCAAGCATTGCCATCGGGATCTTCTTCCAATCGACTCCATCAAAAGCCGGTGCTACAATCTTTAATGCGAGACCAAACGCTAATGCACCAACAGACAAAAGAACGGCGCCTGCGAGAAGACCTAATAGCGCGGTGCCTGCCAGACCTGGATTAATAGCAGCACCTGCAACTGACAATCCAAATGCTGCACCCGCTGATATTGCCAAACCAATCATGGCGATAGGAACTTTCTTCCACTCAACACCATCAAAAGCTGGTGCCGCTGCTTGCAATGCCATACCAAACGCGTAAGCTCCGACAACAAGCATGACTGCACCTGCAGCTAATCCTACTATAGCTTTTCCTACAGCACCTGGATTAAGCTTGGACCCAGCGTCAGCCATAAACTTGGTAGCTACTACTGTTGCTACTAGAGCCATCATTCCAGCAGCAACTTTTAGAGGTCCGGAAGACTTGATTACTTTGTAAGCCTGAACAGCTGCAAATGCGAAAGCCATTACAACAGGTATGAAAGTAACTGCCATGATAGAAAGTTTGAGAGCTGCCTTTAAGATATCAGTAATCTTTATGCTAGCAAACCCCTTAATAAATCCGCCAAATCCCTTACCCATGCCGCCGCCTTTTTGCAGACCCTTACCCATTTGGGTAGCGCCTTTAAGGGCTACAGGATTCTTGGAGACACCTCCCATCATTTTGCCAAATGCGCCAGCAACAATCGATCCGACTTTGCCCATGATGGCGCCCTTAGCAGCAGAAAGTGCGGCAACTAAAAACATTTTCGAAAGTGATGCAACTAATAGTGCTGTACCAATTTTAATAATTTCAGGCTTAAACTTTACGAAAATGGCTTTCCCCATCTCTATCAAAGCTTTTACTAGTGGAGGAACTAATGCTTTGAGCGAATCCATCAGAGTTTGACCGAAGCTCTTAATGCCTTCAGCTCCGCCTGCTTTTAACTCTGGTGGGTTCTTAATCTTCTCTGTGATATTTTTAATGAGATTTGTTAATCCCTTAAGGGCTACTGACAAAAGTCCCGTAAAGATACCGCCAAGGGCTTTTAATATCTTCTTTCCGCCTTCAGCTACTTGACCTGCAGCACCGCCTGAACTATTAAAGAACTTTCCAAACGCGCCTTTGATCTTTTCTATGAATTTTTCTGTTGCTTTTACTGGATCTTTTGACAAGTCGCCGAAAAAGTCTTTAAAGATCTGAACAACGTCTTTCATCAAGGCTTTGAATCTCTTAGGGTCAAACAAGTCAGCGATTCCGCCCATGAGTTGCTTGACGCCAGGGAACATATCGACGAATGCCTTACCAACTTCTTTACCTGCTTTGAATACGACCTTCAGAGACTTGCGGATGTTCTTCATCATCTTTCGGAATTCTTTAGACTTTTTAATTCCGTCACCAAAACCTGTAAGGAAGGCATCAAAGAATCCCTTGAAAGCTTGACCTCCACCGCCGCCGCCTGTCATCTTCTGGATAGAGTCAGCTAGCTTATCCATCGCCTCAGCTTGAGAAAGCTGCTTCTTTTCAGCTTTGTCCCCGCCCTTTGAGATATCATCATAGCTCATGGACATGCCCTTCTGGCTGAATGCTAGCTTCGCAGCTTCTTCAGAAAGGCCTGACTGGCTGGCCAACATCTTCAATTCCTGCCGGCTCATGTCTTCGACTGACTTACCGGTTTCCTTGAATGATTTCTGGAGCATCGATAGACGCTCTGCAGGGTTCTGTGCGTTCATCAATTCCATAGCATCAACGTTCATACCAAACGCTTGTGCCATTTCTCCTGCACCCTTTGCAGCGTCTTCAAAGTTATCAAACTTGCTAATAACGCCCTGAAGTTCTTTTGTCTTAATTCCTAACTTTTCTGTATAGATCGCAGCTTTACCAAGCTCTTTAACACTTAGTTGTCCGAAGTTTGCAACATCAGAAGCCATTTCTGACATTGACTTGCCGACGACTTTTGCGTTAACTCCAAACTGTTCGCCCATGTTGATAGCCATTGATGCGAACTTATTCATCTCGTCAACAGGATCTTTGCCTGCCATGGAAGCTTGTTTGAGCATCATGGCCTGCTGATCTGCAGTCATTCCTAAGCCTTTTCGGTACATTGAGAGCTCAACAGCAGATTTCTGGAACATCTCAGTCATAGTGCTTAGACCTGGACCGATTGCAGTAGCTAGCTCGTGAACATCCTTCATTGCCGCTGCTACGCCGCCGGCTCCAGGACCATACACTTGTGCTACACTAAGCCCAGTACCGGCGAGGTCTCCCATCTGAGATTGCACTTGCCCCAAAGAAGACGCGACTGCCTTACCTTCATTAGATGCAAGGGATCCAAACTCTCCTCGGATAGCCTCCATTTCTTCTCTAATGGGTGACGGACCACCGCCTCCGCCCTGTGCCATACCTACTAGACCGCTCATGAGCTTGAAAGGCGTTGCCAAGATAGTCTTTCCGACATTACCTAGCGATCCAATAATGCCAGTAATTCCTTTTCCAACGGCACTAAGTGTGCCTACAGCATTCTTGAATCCAGATATGAGACCAACACCAGCTCCGACTGCTGCGACTTTTGTTGCATCTAGCTTTTCACTAAGACCAGTTGCTGCGTCGCCTACTTGTTCTAGAGAATTCTTAGGTTTTTCTGCAGCATCAGCAGCTTCAGTAAGGGCACCTTGCATGCCCTCAAGCTGTTCTGTTATTCCGTCGAGAGACTCACACTTCAGGGCAGCACACAGTTGTATAGCAATTTGTGTCTGATCTTGCAGCTGTTTGGACGAGGCAGCCATAATTGCTTGCCTCTCCTGGAGAACTTTATTAATCTCCTGCTGTATTCCTAATTGTGCGCCCTCATCGGCCATACGCTATATACACTCTCATGTTAAGCTTAACAGCAATAAGTATTTAGATCTTAAAGCTTGCCGTAGAAACTATAGACGCCAGATTCGACCAGTAACCTTATTGTAGGCTTTAGCGCGGGATCTCTTGGACTCTAGCAGGGGTAAAACTTGTTCAAATGTAGTACTATCGGACGATAGTGCTGCATAAAGCTCTCGAGAAGCTTCTAACACGTTTTTTGTCGCCTCGACAATTTCTTTTTTACCTTTAAGCTTGACTGACTTAACAGAACCTAAAATATAGCTAGCATATGCAGACTCATCAATTGTGTAGTTGCTCATAATAGACCTCTCATAGAACTAAATATCATGTCCTACGTAAATCTTCTTAGCCTTGAAGGCACTTGTGATCTACCACGTCCCATCAATGCTCTTGTTTCTGGATCATTTGCATGGGCCGCTCTTGATGCCCCTGTCTGTGCATCATTAGCTGCTTTAATCTCTTTGTTTAGTCTTTCTAAGAACCAATGCCTTTGCCACACTGGAAGCCTATAACACTCTTCAAACGTAAAGCCCATGTAGTACATGAGGTTGAAGATGTGCTCTAGAAAGATTTCCTTATCACTCGGAGTCAGGCCAAAAAAACGTGGCGCCCATCGGCAGGCGCACCTCCGAAGATTCGAGACAATGTGGGCAGTCCATCCACTGCTTCATATCAATTCCCGGTTCTTGCTTGTCAATATATTTTCGAAGCTCCAAAGAGTCTCTAGCAGGCATGTTCCTGATAAAGTGAGAAATCTTAGATTTGTCAGTAATATTATTAACAGAAACTAAAGAGTAGTGAAGCCTGGTGGTCACAAAGTTGTCTGCCTTCATTCCCTGCTTCTTTCTACGTTCCATCTGAACTGTTAAGTTTTGTTCATCCTGACCTGTCAAGAACTTAAACTTCACAGGCATTTTTGTCACAGGAAGTGTAAACTCAAAAAGGTTTGCACCCGGAGAAACCGGTTGGCATTCAAGCCTCTTGATCGGAAGTTCAGCAAGACTGAATGTCTGTTTAGATCTTTCACCGCATGCAGGACAGTCAACTTCAGCATTGTAGTCTGACCCGTAACCTGTGATTCTAATAGCAGTCATGATCGCGTTTCTGTCACCTGTAAGCATTTGATCAGGCTCAATTGTCTTGTCAATTAGGCATGACTTAATGAGTGCACTAATTACCGTACCTTTCTTAATCAAGGTTCTAGAAGTCAAAATATCTTCTTCTTTTGCAGTCATTGCTTTGATATCTAAAGTTTCTTGACCCGATAAGGGTGAATCAGCAGGGTATACCGCGCCTCCCGAAGGTAGTGGGACAGATTCTGTAGGCACTTCAAAATTGAAGTCCTCAGCCATCACGTTTCGTGTTTGAAAACCTGCCTTCTGTGCTTCAGCGGCAGTAAATACCTCATTCCGATTTCTTGTTTCATTATCTGACACTTGACTATGTCTCCTCAATATGTTATTCGGTGCTTTTACTGCACATCGTATAACATTAGCTCGTTATCGTCAGATGTTAAATACAAAAAAGCCCGGCATGTAGCCGGGCTTAGTTGTTTTGTTATAAGAGTAATCTTAGAACTGAAGGACACAGTTGTCGAATCTGATTGAGAGTGAAATCTCAGTCATGTCTTCGGCGCCGTAGTCCAAGTCACCAAATGTAGCGTTTGTGAGGAAGCAACCTTTGAGGTCCCAAAGCTCAACAACAGTTCCAACAGGATCCAGAAGCTTAAGCTGGCAGTCACGCTTGTAAAAATCAGCGTAACCAGCACGGCCTGAGACTGATTCGAAGTGTGTTCTCACCCACTCCATAACCTGCTGAGCACCTGATGGGGCGATCGGATCATAAAGTGTAACTGAGATTGCTTCGAACTTCGCCTTACCTGCCATGTATCTCGTAGAGTTCATGAAAGGTACTTCCTGCTCTGCAATGGTAATGTTGGGTCGTGCAGCGGTCTTCATCAAGAAGGAGTCGAGCCCCTCAATGGCGAAGACCCAACGAAACTTTCGTTTCGGCTCAAACTTATTTGGTAGCATATCACTG
>MDTD01065704.1_pt1 | contig 53399 bp, 41 predicted proteins | sample 811221 | NCBI WGS metagenome assembly MDTD01 (sample SAMN05326646, study PRJNA326480) | marine metagenome | isolation source: seawater | place: Pacific Ocean: South West | collected 2011 | reverse complement strand
TCACCACCGTCGCGACGACGGGCCACGCGACCTGCCTGGTCCCCGTCACCGCCGCCTCGAGCGCGCGCTCCCCGCGCTCGTGCTTCGCGGTGATGTTCTCCGCGACCACGATCGCGTCGTCGACGAGGATGCCGATGACGACGATCAGCCCGAACATGCTCAGCAGGTTCAGCGTGATGCCCATGAACTTCATCACCGCCAGCGTGCCCAGCAGGCTGATGATCAGCCCCATCGCGACCCAGAAACTCACCCGTCGGTTCAGCAGCAGCACGAGCGTCGCGAACACCAGGATCCCGCCCCAGAACGCGTTGCGGATCAGCAGGTCCATCCGCCCCACGACGAAGCGGGCGAGGTCGGTCGTCGTCGTCAACTCGCCCGGGAGCGCCTCTCCCGCGCGGCTCTTGCCCAGCAGATAGGCCTCGTGCCGATCGCTCAGCGGCGCATCCGAGTCGGGCCGCGCGAGCAACGCACGGATCTTCTCCCCGGTGTTCAACTCGAGCGCCTCGCCCTTCCGCCCCGCGGCGTAGGCCTTCACCATCTCCGCAATCTTGACGATGTCCTCGTCCCCCTTCTTGAACACCGTCATGTTCGCGCTGGGATACCCGTTGAGCCGGCTGATCAGCGGGGTATCCGCGAAACCGTTCCGCACCGTCGCGACTTCTTCGAGCCGGACCGCGCGCCCGTCGGAAGCCGTCAGCACGATCCCGCGGATCGCCTCGGCGCGTTCCTCGACCCCGACGCTCCGCAGGCCGACATTCGCCGTCGCGCTCCGCACGCTGCCGCCGGGCAGCTCGGCCATCGCCTCGCGGATCCGGTCCGCGACGGCCCCCAACGGGAGCCCGTACTCCAGCAGCGCCTCGGGTCGTACTTCTACAGAGATCTCGTCGGTCCGCACCCCGCCCAGCGCGATGTCTCCCATCCCTGGCAGGCTCCGCAGGTCCTCGCGGATCTCCTGCGCCGCCTCTTTGAGCGCCTTCTCGTCCGCGTCGCCGAAGACCGAGAGAGAGATCGCGGGGAGGTTGGGCTCCATCTTCGCGACGACGATCCGGTCCGCCGCGTCGGGGAGGTCCTGGAGCGCGTCCACCTCGCGCTTGACCTCGTTGACCGCCTCGTCAATGTCGATCCCGTCCTCGAACTCGATCATCACCGAGGTGCCGCCCTCGCCCACCGTCGAGGTCACCTCCACGACATCGGAGATGTCCTCGACCGCGTCCTCGATCTTGATCGTCAGTGCATCCTCGACCTCGTCGGGAGCTGCGCCGGGGTAGGGCGCGCTGATCGAGACGAGGTTCGGGCGGGTTTCCGGGAAGAACTCCCGAACAAGGGTCAGGCCGAAGATCACGCCCGCCCCCATGATCGTGAACATCACGAGGTTCGCGACGACCGGGTTCTTGACACCAAACGAGGCAAGACTCAAGGCGTGCCCTCCTCCTGCTCGACCATCGGTCCGTTCGCCGCAAGACCCGAATCGGACGCACCCTCGGTTTCAAGGCGGATGTCCACGAGATCACCGGGCCGCAGCGTGTCGAGGTTCGAGGTCACCACAACCGATCCCGCCCCGACGCCCCGCGTCGCGCCCCGGCTGCGGAGCACCGACCACTGGGTCTCCATCGGGGACACCTCGTCGAAGTCCCCCTCGATCGCGTGCGAGACATCGACCTCCCCCGACCGGATCACCATCGGGGACCGCGCGGTCGCGGGCGGTTCCGGATCCCCCTCCGAAAGAGGCGTCGCGATCAGCACGCGCCCCGCGTCAACCGCCCGCCGAGGCAGCACCAGCGCCTCGGCGCGGGAAGACGAAACCACCTCCCCCATCAGGAACTGACCGGGGCGCAGAAGGCCGGCATCGCGTGCGTCGGGTCGCTGCCGGACCTCGACAAAGACGGTGGCGCTCCGGTTCGAGGCATCCGCTTCCGGCGCGATCCGCCCCACCGAACCCGCCCACCGCGTTCCGTCCCCGTTGTCCGTGCTGAGATCAACGGCATCCCCGATCGCGATCCGCCCGATCGCGCTCTGCGGGACCCGCAGGGGCACCTCGATCACACTCAGGTCGACCACGCGCGCGACGCGGTCGCCCGCGCGGGCCCACTCGCCCACCTCGAGGGCGACCTCCTGCACGATCCCGTCGAACGGCGCGCGGATCGCGGTCCGCTCCAGATTGTCTTCCGCGAGTCCCTGGTCCGCGCGAGCCGCTTCCAGGGACGCACGGATCTGCGATCGCCTCGAGGGGATCACCTCGAGCTGGGTCAGCACGCCCGCCCTGGTGCGTCGCAGCGCTTGCAACGCCTGCAGACGCGCGTCGATCGCGCTCTCGTTTCCGGCGCCCGCCGCGAGCGTCTGCCGCGCCCGATCCAGTTCGCGCTGCGCGACCTCGATCTCATCGCCGAGCAGATCGGCCTGCTCCTCGAGCCGAGCCTCTTCGATTTCAAGGGCGCTGAGCTGCGCGTCGAACGAGTCCGCTTGCCGGCGTGCCGCTTCCGCCCTCGCCTCGTAATCGCGGGGATCCAGCCGAGCCAGCAGGTCGCCCGCCTCGACAGCCACCCCTGCCTCGAGGCCCTCGGGAACCTCAACGACACGCCCCGCGACCTCTGCCGCGACATCCGATGCATCGAGCGCTCGCGCCGTTCCGTACCCCGTCCACCGCATCGAAACCTGCTGCGGGACCAGCCGGACCGCACGCACGACGGGCAGCGACCGCTCTTCGGTCATTCGGCTCGGCGCCTCCCGCGAACCCGAGAGATACACGAACAGCGCGATCGCCAGCGCCACCGCCACGAGCCCGATGAGCGATCGGAGCACGCGCGAGATCCAGATCCACACAGACAGTCTCCCTTCGATCGGCGGGCCCGTCCATTCCGCAGGCGAACGGATCACGAGGGGCCGGACACCGGGGGGTGTCCCGCGCCGAAGCGGGCAATCCTAGCCGCGGCCCACGCGGCGTCCTGTGGTCTACGAGAAACCGCGGGGGGAGCGGTTCACTCGCTGATCAGGAAGGGGCGTCGGAGCAACACACGATCATGGATCGGCCCGAACCGTCCCTCGAGCACCTCGATCACGAGCGTCCGCGTCGTCTCCCCGACTCCGGGCAGGTCAACCGCAACCAGAGCCTCCGGTGACCCGATCGTCAGCGGGACCGTCGCGAGGGTCTCGATCGAATCCCCGCGTTGCAGCCGCACCGCGACCGCCGCATCCGCCCAGCGACCAGGTGCCGCGTCCGGCGCGTCCAGCGTCCCCCCCAGGCGGGCGATCCCCGAGAACGAGCGAGCCGAGGGCGGCAGCGAATAAAACAGTTTCGTGGGGCCGTCCAATGCGAGATCCGGAGCGCCGAGCATCGCGGACCATGCGGATCCGGCCGCGACACCGCGGGTCCATCGACGATCTCCCGAGGGCTCGACTCCCCCCGACTCGAGGTCCGCGAGGGGCACGAGGGCGCCGTCCGCCAGCCACGCGGCGGCAATCGGACCCGATTCGACGAAGCCCCCGTCTTCGGTCCCATCTCCGTTCAGGATCTCCCCGCTCGCGAGCCACAACCGCGTCCCGTCGTGCGACTCACGCGGATTGCCGAGCCGGACCTCCGCAACGCGTTCGATCGGGAAGGACCGTTCGCCGCCCTCCGCATCGAACCGAAGCGTTTCTCCGAGTTCGACGAGGAAACCCGTCACCCGGTCCCCGTTCGCGAAGATTAACTCGTCCTCGACACCGGGCGACCAGTCCCCGCCCAGCGGCAAGCCCCCTGCACCGGTCGGCCGCGACCACGGGTCGATCAGCACGCGCCCGATCCGCTCAAGTGCGATCCGCGTCGGTGTCCCGTCCAGCGGGAGCAGACCGACTCCATCCGCATCAGTCAACCGCGCCGCATCCGTTGTGATTTCGGTCGAGTCCCAAGGGCCCAGCGAGCCGAACAGCCTGGCGCCGTCCACGAACTCGACGACGATGGGGATCCCGCCCGCGATCGCGTCCGCGTCGGGCGCGGGCCACGCCCGAATCGAACCCGTCGCCGGAGACAACACCGCGACGATCGCCTCGCGGGGCGACGGTCGCTCGATCCCCGCTTCGTCCACGATCACCACAACGCTCTCGTCCCAGCCCGCGACCCGCGCCGTGCGTTCGGAGAGATCGGCGGCGATCAGCGTACGCAGCACACCCGCGTCATCGGAGGCGAGGATCGATCCACCCGGCGCGGACACCGCCGCCGCGCAGAGGCCGAGGATCGCGGAACGGAAGCGGGGGGGCATCGTGTTCATTTCTGGTAGATCGGCAGGGATCGCTTGGGCATTTGCAGGCAGATCAGCATCATCGAGGTCCCATAGTTGGGGCCCGCGGTCCGATCATCCCACGCGCCGTTGTCGAGTTGATCGCCGATGATCTCCGCTCGCGCCGCGGGCCACCACCGCGCCCAGTGCTCCCCGCCCGCGAGGAAGAACGCCTGCGCCGTGTAATACTGCCCGTACGCGTAATGTGCGCGCGAACCACGCGTCGCCTCCGGGCTCGCGGTCCGATCGAGGTACGACAGCCCCGCGTTGATGGTCTGGTCCTCGTAGATCCCCGCGTAATACAGCGTCGCGACCCCCGCCGCTGAGCGCGGCCAGGCACTCGAACCACCATCTACTTGGTAGCGGAACCCTCCGTCCGGGTTCTGGCAGCGCCGCGCGTACTGCACCGCGCGATCGATCACGCTCTTGTCGACCTCGATCCCCGCGTCCCGCGCCGAACGCAGCGCCATCACCTGGCAGATCGTCACGCTCACATCCGCGTCGTACGGCACCGGGTTGTACCGCCAACCGCCCTCTTCGTTCTGGGTCCGCTCGATCAGTCGAACCGCTCGGACGAGCGACTCGTGGACCCGCACCGACCGAGCGGAGTCGGAGGTGCCCAGCGTCATTCCGTAGATTTCGCCCAGGAACAGCGTCGCAAAGCCGTGCCCGTACATCGGACCGTGCGCGCCCTCCGCCGCGATCAGGCCGCTCTCCGTGCAGTTCTCGAGGATGAAGTCCAGACCCCGATCGACCCGCTCGCCGTAGGCGCCCCGCCCGGGGAGGTTCCCATCCGCCATGAACGCGAGGCACCCCAGCGCCGTGATCGCGACATTTTTGCCGAACCGTCCCCCGTCCCACGAGCCGTCCTCGTCCTGGGTGCTCGCGAGGTACGCCAGCCCCTTCGCAACCGCGGCATCGAGTTCGGGTGTCAATTCCGCACTGAGAGGGCGGTCGCCCCCGTCTTGCGCAATCGCGTGGGACGCCGAAACCGCGACCGCTCCGGCGCACGCGAGCGCGAGAACGGGAAAGCCAACCCCCCGCCTCATCGCTCCTCCTCCGCCTCTTCCGCGAGCCGCTTGTAATACGCCTCGGTGAGCGAGCGGTAGGCGGCGCTGAACGAATCGCCGATGCCCTGGCTCAGCGCCTCGCGCATCCGCTCGGGGAGCGCGCCCCACGCCGACGCGTCGAGCAGCCGCTCCGGACCGAGCGCCGCATCGGTGGTCGACGCCGGCATCGACTCCGCGTTGCCCTGACCCTGCCCCGACGCGGACTGCCCGCCGCTCTGCTGCTGCCCCGGAGAGCCCGACTGCTGCTGTTGCTGCTGCGAGCCAGCGGACGACCCCCCGCCCTGCCCCTGGTTCTGCTGCGCCGCGTCGATCACCTGGTCGAGTTTGCGGAGTATGTCTTCCTGCAATCTCTGCGTCGTCAGACCCGTTCCGCCGGGGCGTCCGAGCCGGTCCGCCGAGTCGTTCATCAACCGCACCGCCTCGACCAACGCGTTCGCGGCTTCCTGGGCGGAAAGCTCGCGATCGAGTTCTCGCGCCCGCTGCTCATCCGCCGTCGCCGCATCCGATGGTGCGTCGCCCGCGTCCTCTTCAAGCCCGAGCAGTTCATCAAGACTCGGCAGCGTATTGCCATCGTCGCTCGGCGCGGGCTCCTGCTCGGACGCACCAGCAGAACCTGTTTCTGGCCCAGGCTCGGGCTCCGCGACCGACGCGCGTGCCGCGTGCACCAAGAGACCGCCGACCACCGTTCCCAGCATGAACACGCTTGTCCGCGTCACCCAGCACCGCCTTCATCCGAGCCCGCACCACCCGTTGGTTCATCGGCCGGATCCGACGACGGATCCGGCGATTCGGGCTCGATCGGCCGCTCGCCGCCCCCCGGCCCCCCGGGGCGATTCGCCCCTCCTCCTTGCATCGATTCGATGAGCCGCCGCGCTTGTTCCGCGATTTCCCGCTGAATCGCCGCGAGGTCCTCGCTCGCCGCATCGCCCGCGGCCCGTGTCTCCTCGAGCACGAGCCCCTGGAGGGACCGCAGCAGCCGCAATTCCTCGAGTTGCCCGATCGTGGGTTGATCCTGCCCCTGCTGGCCGCCCCCGCCTCCGCCTCCGCCCTGCTCGTCGTCGAAGGGCTCGTCTTGCTGGTTCTGCGGAGAGAGGATTTCCACGATCGCGCGAAGCAGCCGCACCGCTTGCTCCTGCGCGTTGACCGTCGCCGCATCGATACCACCGCGACCGAGACGGCGGACCGCGCTGCTGAGCGCGGAATCGATGCGTGTGTGGTAAAGCGAGATCACGGAACCACCGGGCAGTTCGTATGTCTCGGGGATGCCCGCGATCTCGACGCGCAGCGCTTCCTGGTCCCGACCGATCGCCCGCAGGCGCCCACGCTCGCGCCGCCCGATCGCCTCGGGATCGATCGCCGCCGCCTGCTCGCGCAACGCGACCTGTGATTCCAGCGCGCCCTTGTACGCATCGAGCAGCTCGCGCCGCTGCCGCTGCCGTTCTCGCTCCGCCGCGTCCTCGTCCTGCCGCTGGGCCTCCGCGAGCGCTTCTTCGAGCCGCGCGAGCGCCGAGGCCTCCGCCTCCCGCGCCGTGTCCGTCAGCGGCGGAGCCTCCCGGAGCGCAACCACCGCGTCGAGCTGCGGAACCGCCGCCCGATCGAGCAGATCCGCGACACCCGCCGTCTCCTCGAATCCTCCCCGCGCATCCGCGGCCCCCGCGAGCGTGTTTGTGCGGACACGCTCGATCAACCGCTGCGCTTCCTCCACCGCACCATCGAGCGCGCCGATTGCAGCATTCTGTTGACGGATCAGCGAACGGATCGTCTCGATCACGCTCGCCAGCTCGCGGCGGAGCGCTTGGTCGCGCATCCGCCGCGCGTTCTCTAGGCTCTCGAGCATCGATTCGAGATCCTCGATCGTCTGCTCCTGCATCCGCCCCGCCTCGCCCGCCTGGTTCTCGCTCAGTTCCGCGCCCGCTTCACGCATCGCCTCTGCGATCTGCTGCCGGAGTGCCGACCTCGCCGCCTCATCGAGCGCCGCGGCCTGCGTCGGGTCGTTCTCCCGCAACTCGTCCGCCTTGGTGCTCAGGTCGTCGATCGCGTCCTGCGCCCGGTCCGCCAGCTCGCGCTGCCGGTCCGCGATCCGCTCGAGCTCTGTCCGCTCGTCGGGTGTTAGTTCGCCCAGTTCCCGCCCGGCGGTTTGCTCGCCGATCGACGCGGTCTGCTCGCGGAGCTCCCGCTGGGCCTCCACCAGTCGCTCGATCGCTCGACGCACGACCCAGTCGTCCTGCCCCCGATCCAGCGCGTCGATCATGCGCGCGAGTTCATCGCGCACACGCTCTTGCTCCGGTCCGGGGTCCGCATCCCGGTTCCCCGCGGCCCGTTCAGCCGCCTGCCCCGAGGCCCGATCGGCCGCCCGCTGCGCCGCGTCCGCCCTCTGGGACACCTGCTCGAGCAGGTCTGTCAGCGAAGCGTCCTCGAGCCGGTTCTGCTCGAGCCGGTCACGGATGCTCTCCAACGCCGAGGCCTGCGTCCGCAGGCGCTGCGCCAACCCCGCCTGCCGGCGTGCCGCGTCCTCCATCGCCTCCTGGTCGTCGGCCTCCGATGCCGCGCTCGAATCTGCCGAGACCGATTCCTGACGCCGATCCAGCGAGATCGCGTTGCGACGCACCCCCGCCAACTCACCCTGGATCAACTCGATGAGGCGGCTCTCCTCGATGATCCGGATCCGTCGCGGCGTCGACAGCACCGGCTCATGCCGCCGCCCATCCAACTCGAACCCATCCTCCGCGACCGCCGTGACCCAAACCTCCTGCCCCGCGGAAACACCCAGCGTCCCGAGATCCAGCACCGCGTTGACTCGGTGCTCGCTCTGTGTTCCATCAGCCGCGGTGGACGCCGCGAGCACCGTCGCCTCGCTGCGCGGCTCGGGAACCGAACCCGGAGATTCCGGATCCGGCACCGCGATCCGAGACTCCAGGCGCACAGCCGTCAGCCCGAGATCGTCGGTCGCGATCCCCGTGAGCGGAACGACGGCGCTCGCGAGCACCGCCCGGTCTGCGCTCGGCTCCACCACCGCAGCGGTGGGCGGGCGATCCGCGACCACCGAGATCCGCGACCGGAACACCTCACGCGTCGCCAACCCGTCCGCGTCCGTCCCGCGCAGCGAAACACCGCTCGACTCGATTGGGTCGAGGCGCAGGCGGATCACCTCGCCCGCTTCCTCAAGAGCGGTGTTCTCCGGTGCGTCGAGACCCGCCGCGGAAACGGGCTTGGAATAGGTGAGTTCCAATTCCACCGAAGACCCGAGCAGAACAGGACCGATCACCGCATCCCGGCGGACCAACTCACGCTCACCCCGCGCCCAACTCGATTCGTTGTCGCCCCCGAGCAAGGCCGAGGCGTACGGAGGCGGGGTCACCCGCACGCGCGCCGAGCGCAGCACCGGAGGATCCACAACCCGCACGCGCCGCACCGGGGACCGGTCGTCTTCCGACACGAAGCTGTACTCGATCGCCCGTTCCCCGTCGCCCCCCGAAGACCAGGCAGAGGGTTCGATCAACCGCTCGTAGAGCTCGTCTCCATCCCCCGGCTGCGGGACCAGCACCGCCTCGATCTCCTTACCGCGCGTCCCGTCGGCCCGCACCACCCGATACCGCACCGTCACCCGTGCCGCGCCGCGTTCACGGTTCGATTTCGTCAGCACGGCCCGAAGCGGCAACGCTGCGTCGGCCGGATGCACGCCCGCATCCGTCGCGTCCGCGATCGCCGTCAACCGGGGCCAAGAGGCATCCGACCAGGGCATCAACAGCCGCGTCAGCCCGGTGACCGCCAGCGAGGGCGTTGCGTTGATCGCCACCGCGGCACCGACCGCAACCGCGACGAGCCCGCCCAGCGCGAGCGACGGGCGTCGCCAACGCAGCACGCCCCAGGGCACGCGGGGAAGCATCCCGGAAAGGTCCGCCGCCGCGAGCGTCGCGAGCGCCCGCGTCAGCGGATCGTCATCGCCGCGCTCACGCAGACCAACCCCGGCGGTCAGGCGTGTCTCCGATGGAATCGAACCAGCACCCGCACCGCCGCGTTCGTCGAGCCATCGTTCAACACGGTGCGCGACATCGACCAGCGGAGGGCGGAACCGCGTCACCGGCACGAATCGCCGCCAGAACATCGCGGACGCGCCACCGACCAATGTCGCGAACAGGACCCAGCGGAACCCCGCCGGGAACCGCGCGACGAAGTCCAGCAGGACCAGCGCCGCCGCGAGCAGGATCACCAGAGAGAACACCCGCGATCCCTCGCGAACCGCGAGCAGCGTCCGACCCCCGCGCCGGATCAGGCGCAGCCGCTGACGGATCCGACGGAGATCACCGTCCGTTGCCGAATTCTCAATCGCTCGGCTCATGGCAGACGGCACCTCCTGCGGATCACCCATTCCGCACCGGCGATCGCCAGCAGCAACGCGAGCGGCGCCCAGTGATCCCAGAGCGTCCGCACCTCCGGTGCGAGCGGGACGATCACCCGCCGGTTGGGCAACACGCCCGGGAGCGTCCCCAGCGCATCAGGCTCGATCGACCGTCCCCCGGTCTCGCTCGCGAGCGCCGCGAGCGCCGCGTGATCGGTCTGCGGCGAGCGCAGTTCGTCATTCTCCCCGATCGCGTCCACCCGGGTCTCCGCGGAAACCGGCAGCACCCCACCCTCCTCGAGACGGACCGCGTACCCGCCCGCGAGGAGAGGCGTAAACGCACCGCGATACCGCGCCGGTCCGTCGACCGAGCCCTCCTCACGCGTCAGCGTGAACCGCACGGGCGCATCGCCCGCGACACCAGAGCGTTCGCGGGTCGCGACCGCGTCCAGCCGGGGCGGCGCACTCTCCGCGATCGCACGATCCGCGATGACGAGTTCGATCACCACCTGCTGCCCGGTCGTCACCAGCGATGCCGAGGGCGACAACGACACGCCCGATCCCAGCGCCGCGAGACGGGGGCGGGCGAGGTGCCGGACGATCGGGAGCCAGAACCGCTCGGTGAACATCTCCCCGCGCCCGTACCGCCAGCGCCAGATCTCGTCGGTCGCGACGAGCGCCGTCCGCCCCGCGCCGTACCGCATCGTCGTCACGAGCGACGAGGGCTCCGACACATCCCCGACCGGCCGTGCCGCCGCGAGCGTCTCCGCGGATGCCTTGATCCGTGACGCGTCGATCCGCAGCGACCACCGAAGACGCGACCAGCCCGCGTCCGGATCGTCAACGCCGCTCCCCTCGAAGAGATCCCGGAACAGCCCGAGACGGTCCGCGAGCGGCGTTGTCGCGATCACGACCGGGTCCGACCACGATTCGAGCGGCGCACCGGAAGCCGACCCGCGCACCGGGAGCAGATCACCGAGCGCCGTGCCCGCCCAGGTCTGAGGCGTCGCCGACGGACCCGCCAGCCAGAGCAGACCCGTCCCCCGCTCGCCAACCTGCGTGCGGATCGCCTCGACCGCCCGCTCACCGAGAAGCTCAGCTCGCATGTCCCCGATGATCACCAGGTCAAACTCGTCCCACGCCGCATCGTCCGCCGGGAGCGAGCCGATGATCGTGTCCCCCTCCTGCTGGAACCGACGATCCGCCGCGAGAATCAGGCACGACGCATCGACCGAATCCTCACGGATCAGCAGGTTTTTCAGATACCGCCGCTCCCAGCGGGGGGACCCGTCCAAATAGAGCACGCGGATCGGCTCGTCAACGAACCGGACCGACAGCGACGATTCGTTGTTCGCCTCAGACAGGTCCGCGCCCTCGGGGACATACCGCACGATCCACTCCTGCGACCCCGCCCGATCCATGCGCACGGGAACGCTCGCCTCGCCGCGATCGAGATCGGACGCCGTCAGCTCCACCGATTCGAGCGTGACCCCTGTCTGGGCGTCAACCACCTCCAGCCGACCCGGCCGGTCCGGTTGCCCGCCCCCCGCGAGCAGCCCGACCCGCACCGGCACGGTGTCATCAACGAACGCGACCGACGGCGCCGTCGCTGAACTGATCCCCACATCCGGAGCCTGAGACGCCGAGCCGAGCGGGATCGTGATGACCGGAACGCTCGCCTTTCTGTACGCGGCCAGCGTCGTGTCACCCGTCTCGTCCGTCGCTCGTCCGTCGCTGAACACCACGACCGCGGAGACCGGGTGTCCCGCGTTGTCCCGCAGCGCCGCTTCCATCGCCGCTCCGAGTCGCGTCCCGGGCTCGTCGGCGCTCGGGAGCAGCGGCACCCCCGACTCCCACGCGCGCAGCGGCGCGAGCCCCGATCCGAACGCGTACCAGCGAGCGTCCTTCTCTTCCGCGATCGCGCCGAACATATCGAGACGATCGGCCAGCAGCGCGCGCACACGGTCGTCACGCGTCGCGCCGGGGCTGTCCGCGACCCCCATCGACGCCGACCGATCCACAAGGTACAGCACGCGATCCCGCTCGATCCGCGTCCTCGGGCGCTCGAGCCGAGGACCCAGCGCAAGAACGACCAACAACAGAAGCAGCGCGGCCCGCAGCACGCCCACCGCGACCCGCGCGCCCAGGGGCATCCGTGCGCGCACATAGGCGAGCAGCGCAACCGCCGCCGCGCCGATGATCACGAGCACCCACGCCCAGGGCGAAACCGGGATCGCCCATCCGAAGTGCGCATCCGCGGCGCCGAACCCCAGGTCGTCGAAGCCGTAGAGCCCGTTGAGCGCACCGTTCACGCCGCACCCCCGACCCGTCCCGCCGAGCGCCGCGAAGCGACCGCCGCGATCAGCGATTCGAGCAGCGCGAACGCCGCCGCCGCCGCGAACGCGAGCGAACCGAGCCGCGACGACGCGATCGCGGCGTCGTTGCGGCCCTCCGCCTCGTCGCCGATCCAGCGCACACCCGTCTCCCCGAACGATGACTCGAGCAGGGGGGACAGCGCGGCCGACACACGCTCGCGATCCGTCGGAACCGTGTCCGCGCCCTCGGTGTCCGCGTTGATCGCCGCGAGGCCGATCCCGCGCCCCTCCGCGTCCAGCACCGTGCGCACGCCCGCGATCGGGGGTGCCAGCGTGCGGATCTCTTGCTGATCGCCCGTCGTCTCATCGCGGAGCGTGCCGCCGGTCACCGAGTCGCCCAAGGACCGCCCCGCGGTCGCGGTCAGCACCGCCGATCGGGAGGGGCTCCTCCGCGCGATCTCCTGCATCAGCGGCACGAAGAGCGGGCGAGCGGGCAGGTCGCTCCACGCCGTCGACGCGGGCACGCCCACGAACCACAGCCCCTCGCTCGGCATCGTCACCACCGGGATCCCGCCGGAAGTCCGAAGCACGACACGCGACGCCTCCGCGTCGATGCCCAGCACCCGATTCACGCGCACCGATCCGCCGAGCGAGCCGAGCTCCGCCGCGAGCATCGGCAGGATGTCAGCACCCGATCCGCCCTCCAACGCCTCCGCGTTGCCCAGGTCCACCGCTTCGCTCGCGATCCCGCGCAGCGACTCGATCCGCGCCCCCGCATCCTCCGACCAGGCATTGACTCCCGCGAGCCCCGGCGCGAACAGGATCACAGAACCTCCGGTCCTGCAGAACGCCGCGAGCGACTCCCACCCGGGCCCGGTGATCAGGTCGGGACGCGCGATCGCCACGAGATCCAGGCCCAGCAGCGACGAGGCATCGACGCCGCCGGGAGCGAGTTCGCGCAATCGGACCGGGGCGCGATCATCGGGACGCAACGCCGCCCGGATCCACGCCGCGGGCGGGATCGCCGACTCATCGCTCGAGACTCCCCTGGCGCGCACCACGCCGACCTCGACCCGCGTCGAGACCCGCAGCGCGACCCGGCGCACACTGTCCGACGCGATCGCGTCAGAACCCCGCGGGGCGTCCAGAGTCGCTGTCAGCACCAGCGGCGCGTCGCCTGCCGCCGAGGGGCGGCTGGGCAACTCGAACGACACCACCGTCTCTCGCTCGCCGGGCGGGATGCGGAACGGGACCGCGGTGCCCCGCGATTCCGCCCCCTCTCCAACGCTCGGGATCAGGCGGCCGACCGCCTCGTCATCCACCGGTCCGGTCCGATCAATCGTCGCGACGACCTGCCGTGCCGCGGGCGTATCGTCGAGCAGGATCGTTCCGCGAGGCACGGAAACCGACCGAAGGCGGAGGTTCGCACGCTCCGATTCGAGCGGAGGCAAGGCCGTGATCTCCAACTCAGAACGCACACCGGGTCGCGGCCGGTCCGCCGCGTCGGGGCGTTCGCCTGTGCGTTGGAGCGAACCGCTCCGCCACCCGCTCAGCAGCGCGATCCGCACGCCGCCCTCGATGTCTGTCACCGCTTCGCGAGACATCGAGAGCGCGGCCTCAAAGTCCGGCGCCGAATCGATCGGCTCCATCGCTTCGACGAGCGTTCGCGCTGCGCCGAGATCGGACGAAGGCGTCGCGATCAACGCACGCGGGGGGGAGCCCGCCGCGACGACCGCGACCCGATCGCCCGACGAGGCGGAGAGCCTCTCGACCTCCGCGATCGCCGCCGCGCGGATCGCTTCGAACTCCGATTCGCCCCCGTCGTTGATCGCACCGGAGGCGATCGCGTCGTCGATCACGAGGACCAGCGTCGTCTCGCCCCGCGTGCCCGAGGCGCCGAGGTAGGGGTGCGCCACCGCGATCGCGACGAGGGCGACCAGCAAGCACCGCGCGATCAGCAGCAGCAACTGCTCGATGCGCCGCCGGCGCCGCTGCTGCCGCTGCGCCGTCTGCACGAACCGCATCGCGGCCCACGCGATCGGGCGGTAGCGCCTCCGGAGCAGCAGGTGGATCACGATCGGCAGAGCGACCGCCGCGAGGCCCGCTGCGAGGAGTGTGGGGTGGAGAACATTCATCCGTGAACGAATCCGTGGACCTGAGAAGGCCGGGTCAGACGAGCCTCGAGCGACGCATCAGCGCCTCGCGCCTCGAGATGAACGCGGCCAGCGGGGGACCGAGCCAATCATGCGTGCTCACGACCGTGTGGTCGAAACCGAACGCGGTCGCTTCCTTCCGCACCGCGGCGATGTGCGCATCGAACGCCCGCGTGTAGGCATCACGGATGTCCGCCGGGTCGGCGCGCACCGTTTCCTCGCCCTCGAGCCCCTCGAACTGCACGAGGTCGTCGATCGCCAGCGTGCGTTCGGTCTGGTCGACGATCTGGAACAGGATCAGGTCGTGCCCGCGGTGCCTGATCCGCGCGAGCGACTCACGCACCATCGCGGGATCCGCCAGCAGGTCGCTGATCAGCACGATCAGGCACCGGTGATTGAGCTGCCCCAGCACCTGATCCACCACGCGGGACAGATCCGTCTGCGCGTCCACGGGGTGCGTCGCGAGTGTCTCCACGATCTTCCGCCAGGTCCCCGTCTGGCTCGACCGGTTCACGATCGCGAGCAGTTCGGTCGCGAAGACCCCGAGCCCGACCCGGTCGTTCTGCTGCAGGGTGATGTAGCTGATCGCCGCCGCGAGCGCCGTCGCGTGGTCGAACTTCGTCCATTCCTCGCGCCCGTCCAGCGAGCGATCGACCCCCACGCCGCTCGCTTCCTTGAACGCCCGTGTCCCGAAGTTCATCGATCCCGACGCGTCCACCAGGCAGACGAGGTCGAGATTGGTCTCTTGCTGATACTGCTTGAGGTGAAGCTTGTCGGTCCGCCCGTAGACCTTCCAGTCGAGGTGACGAAGGTCATCCCCCGGCGCGTACGGCCTGTGCTGGGCAAACTCGACGCTGAACCCGTGGTACGGCGAGCGGTGCCGCCCACTCATCACGCCCTCGACGATCATCTTCGCACGCAACTCGAACGACTTGAGACGCGCGAGCGTCTGGGGGTGCAGATAGAGCGAGGCGTCCACGCCCCGCCCGGGGCGGCTCGTCACACTCGAGGTCTGGGGCGCCGGCTCCATCGCTGCACTGTACCGCCCCGGCACGCCCGCGGGTTCACCCACCGACCCGATCTCATCCCTTCAAGGCTCGGGATACCCGCTTTTCGGCGCACGATCCGGGTCGGGCGTCTTCACCAGCGTCATCCGGTCGGTCAGTTTCTGATCCGTCGAGGTCTCCGTGCTCGACCCGTCCCGGGGGTCGAATCGCACGATGTCGGAGAGGAACCCGACACGCAGCACATACGAGCGGACGACGCCCCGATCCAGGTCGAACGACCACGCGCCGCCCAGTGACACCTTGTCGAGGCTCACATTGAACATCTGCCCCCGAGCGCCCCCCGGGTCGGGCCAGCGGACCGTCCCGCCGATCCCGAAGCGGGCGACGCGCGCCCCGTCGTCTTCCTCGTCGATCGCCTCGAGCGTGTGGATTTCCTCGGTCACCAGCGTGCGCACATGCTCGAAGGTGATGGGCCGCTCAACGGTGTACGACTCGCCGACCGCGAGCGGGCGATCCGGAAGAAACGCGTAGGTCCCGTCGGCGGACTGCGCGAGCGCGCGCGGCGTGTACGCCGCCTGCAGGCGCTCGTAGGTCCGCTCGTCCGCGAGGTTCCACCGTGTCAGATTCCGCTCGATGCCCCGGAGAAACGCCTCGATCTCGCGCACGCTCACGACGGACCCGTCCGGCGCGATATCGAAGACGACCGATTGCCCCAGCGACGCGGCGACCCCGCCGATGAGCGGATGCCGCGCCCGCGTCCAGTGGCCCTCGATCGTGCTGTCGTACACCAGCGGGGTGTTCAGCGAATCGTTGCGATCGAACCGGATCGTTTCCCAGGTGACCCGCACCGGGACGGCGTCCGTGCCGGGACCGGCCTCGCCCCCGTTCCCGGGAGTGCCGCCGCGACGGTGCGAAACACGCCGAGCGATCGTCTGCTCGACCACCGGGTCCTTCCCGGGAACCGGGATCGTGTCCACCGTGGTGCGCACCAGGTCGTAGGTCACCGCCTCATCGGGCCAGTCCCAGGCGATGCGGTAGCGGGTGGGCTCGGGGGTGCCGTCGTGTGCCTCATTCGGCTGCAACGCGCCATCACGGTCCCCGGCGCCGGCCGCCGCATCGACCGAGATGCCGAGCGAGACAACGCCGACGACGCACGCGAAGAGCACGGACTGGGGTCTCATGGGCGGGGGGCTCCGAATGGTTCCGAATCGTGCGAAAGTAGGGTAGGAACACGGAATCGGGGCATGCACGGCGCGATCCGGGCCGATACCTTCCGTCCATGACAGAACCCATGCACGCGCGCGATCGAGTCCCGGTTTCGGGGGTCAAGCGGATCGGTGTCCTCACGGGTGGGGGCGATTGCCCCGGCCTCAACGCCGTCATCCGTGCCGTCACCAAGGACGCCCTCTTCCACGGCATGGAGGTCATCGGCATCGAGGACGGCTTCGCCGGCCTGATCGAGGACCGGGTCCACCCGCTCGACCGGAAGGCCGTGGGCAACATTCTCACGCGGGGCGGCACCATCCTGGGCTCGTCCAACAAGGCGAACCCCCAGAAGTACGCCGTTGGGACGGACGATGAGGGCAAGCCGGTCTACCGGGACATGGTCGATGTCTGCATGACGACGCTCGAGCTCCACCGGATCGAGGCCCTCGTCGTCATCGGGGGCGACGGCACCATGTCCGCCGCCAAGCCCTTCGCCGACCGCGGCATCAACTGCATCGGGGTCCCGAAGACCATCGACAACGACCTCGTCGGCACCGACCTCACCTTCGGCTTCTCCACCGCGGTCGCGAACGCGACCGATGCGCTCGACAAGGTCCACACGACCGCTGCCAGCCACCACCGCGCCATTGTCGTCGAGGTCATGGGCCGCAACGCGGGCTGGCTCGCCCTCCACTCGGGCATCGCTTCGGGCTCCGATGTCATCCTTCTGCCCGAGATCCCCTTCGACATCGAGGATGTCTGCCACACCGTCGAGACCCGCGCCCAGCGCAAGCACGGGTTCACCATCGTCTGCTGCTCCGAAGGCGCCAAGCCCAAGGGCGGCAAGCAGATCGTCGATCGGGTCATCGAGTCGAGCCCGGACCCTGTCCGTCTCGGAGGCGTCGGCAAGTTTGTCGCCGACCAGATCGAGGAGAAGACCGGCATCGAGTCCCGCGCCGTCGTGCTCGGGCATGTCCAGCGGGGGGGGGTGCCCGTCGCGGCGGACCGCGTGCTCGCGACCCAGTTCGGGCACGCCGCGATGAAACTCCTGCGCATGGGCATCAAGAACCGACTCGTCGTCATGCGCAACGGCCTGCTCGACCATGTCGAGATCACCTCCGCCGCAGATAAGCAACGGTTGATCGAGCCCGACAACGACCCGCTCGTCGAGGCGGCTCGCTCCGTCTACACCTGCTTCGGCGATTGGAAGACCAAGATCGTCTAAGACGCCGCCGGCTGGCTCGAAGCGACATCGCCCGTAGGCTTTTCCGAACGGAAGTATGTACTTACTGGAAACGCGATTGAGCGATCGTGAGCCGGGTTCGCTGACCGGGCCTGCAGCCGCAAGGCTCACCGACGCCCGGGCATCAGCCGACGGATCCAATCGGCGAACCCCGTGTCCGTCATCGCGCTCAACTCGCCCGCGTCCAGATAGACCCCGCCGCACGCCGTGCACGCGTCGCACTCGACGAACGGTTTCACCGCGGTTCGCATCGGCACGAGCGGCGTCCCGTCGCGGGGGCACACCGGCGCGTGGTCGCTTGCTTCGTCCGCGTCGTCGGACCGGTCGAGCAATCGCGCCGCCGCTCTGGTCTGTTTGTCCGATTCGACGAGCGCCTCGAGTTCGCCCTTGTCGAGCCAGATGCCGCCGCAGATGCCGCACCGGTCGACTTCGATCCCCGCGACCATGAATCGGCGCATCGGACGGTCGTGCCTGGGGCAGTTCACCGCGGGATCGTCCCGCCTCGGTTCGATGGGTTTGGGGCACATCACGGCGATCCTGGCGAGCCTCCGCGTGTGCCGATCGAGGATCGACATGCCGATGTGATCGGCACGCCTCGCCCGATCCGTCCGCAGGACGCGCGAATTCGCGTTATCGGAAGAACGACCGCAGCCGTTCGACGAACGAGTAGTCGATCATGTCGACCAGTTCTCCGGGGTCAAAGAAACACCCCCCCGAGACGGGGCACATCTCAAACTCGATGTGCGGCTGGTTGGGGTCTTTCACCAGCACCATCATTTCTGTTCCGTTTTCAGGGCTCACCAGGCTCCCGCGGGGCGGGTGCCGATCCTTCTTTGGGGGCTTGCGATCGACCTTCTTGAGCAGGGATCGCCCCGATTTCGAGAGCGAGCCCAGCCGCGCGAGTTCACCCCGATCGAGCCAGATCGAGCCGGACTCGGGGCAGCGGTCGATGACCACGCCTTCGATCGCGAATTTCTCCATCACCGTTCCATTGAGCGGGTTGCGATGGATCGGGTCATCGTCGGTGGGTTCCACGAATTCGACCAACTGCCGCCATGTCTCGCCTGCTTTCTCGTTTCCCATGCCGACAGGATACCGCCTCCCGGGCGACCTGAAACCGATCCGCCCCCCGCCGAGAGGGGCGTCAGAGGCCCGGGGCAGGGCGATCTACCATGTCGGATGCCCGACGCGACGCCCGACTGGTTCGATGCCCACCTCGATCTCGCCTTCCTCGCCGAGACGGGACGCGACATGCACACCGATCCCGATGAGTGCCGGGGTCGATACCAGCCCGCGGCGGTCACGCTGCCCTCACTCGCGGAGGGAGGCGTCCGCCGGGTGCTCGCGACCGTGTTCACCGAGGCCGTCGAGGACCCCTCCGCACCGGACGCAGAAACCGGCGCGTTCGCCTATCCGCTAGGCAACCGCGACGCGGCCTATGTCTGCGGGATGCGGCAGCTCAAGCTCTACCACGCCTGGCAAGACGCGGGCCTCGTCTCGCTGCCGAACCGCGAGCCGGCGCGAGCCCCCGAAGCCGAGCCTCCGCTCCGCGCGGGCGTCCTGGTTGAGAACGCGGACCCGATCACCGACCCCGACGAACTCGATCTCTGGGTCGAGGGGGGCGTCGTCGCGATCGGTCTCGCCTGGGTCACCCGGGGTCATTACGCGTCCGGGAACGGGGTGCCGTCGGAAGGCGTGGACACGGGGCTGACCGACGCCGGTCGGGCGCTCGTCGCACGCATGGACGAACTGGGTGTGGTTCACGACGCGAGCCATCTCAACGACCGCTCGCTCGCCGATCTCTTTGAGGCGACGGATGCGCGTGTGATCGCGAGCCACTCCAACTGCCGGGCGCTGATGCGTGGCGAAAATCAGCGCCACCTCACCGACGACGCGATCCGGGAGATCATCCGCCGCGACGGTGTTGTTGGTCTGAATCTCTGCAGCACCTTTCTCGATCCCGAGGCGGGGCAGACCGGTCGCGCTTCGGTCGACGATTGCGTGAGGCACATCGAGCACATCTGCGACCTCGCGGGCGATCGCCTGCATGTCGGCATGGGTTCGGACATGGACGGCGGGTTCAGCGCCGCCCGCCTCCCGGAACGCATCGATCGGCCCGCAGATCTCAACCGCATCGCCGAAGCGCTGCGGTCGAAGGGCTGGACCGACGGCGAGATCGCGGGATTCCGAGAAGGCAACTGGCGACGCGTGTTCGACTTCTGATGCAGGAGATTCCGGTCCGCGGGGCGGTTCGCGGGTGTGCACGAATCAGTCCGCGGGATTGCACACCGCGCACCAGGCGAAGGCCGTCACGCCCCGCCGCCCGGCATCGACCGTCGGCGCGGGCATCCGCGAGATCGGATCGAGGAACCGCTCGCGGAACCGGCCCGCGTAATCGTTCACCTGGTCGGTGCCCGTGACATCCCGGTATTCCGTTGCGAGCAGGTCATCGATCTGTGCGATCCGCGATTCGGGGTGGGGGTGTGTCGACAGGAACTCGGGAGGACGCGCGCCCGATGCCTCGCGCGCCAGGATCTCCATCACCTGACGCTGCCCCGCCGGGTCGTAGCCGGCGCGGGTCATGTACCGCATCCCGAGCATGTCCGCTTCCAGTTCCTGACCGCGCCCGAAACTCAGCAGGTAGCCCTGCCCGCCGTAACCCACGACGACATCGGTCAGTTGCTGGATCGCCGCGGATTCGCCGAGCCCCGCCGCGGCCGAAGCGATCGACGCGAGCAGGCTCGTCCCGGTCGCGGCCTGAATCCGCTCGGCGACATGCTCCGCGGTGACATGCCCGATCTCGTGCCCGAGAACGCCCGCGAGCTGCGCCTCGCTGGTCATCTTCTCCGCCAGCCCCCGGCTCATAAAGACCTTTCCGCCCGGGAGCGCGAACGCGTTGATCACGGGCGAGTCCAGCAGGGTGAACTCCCAGGGCAGGTCGGGATTGTCCGCCTCGGTGAACTGCGCGATCCGGCGCCCCACATCCGAGACATACGCCCGGATCTGCTCGTTGGGCACCTCCCCCCCGTACTCCTGCGTGAGCTGCGGCTGCGCGTCCTCGCCCAGCGCGATCTGCTGCCCTCGGCTCAGGTAGCCCACCGCGAGGCGGCTCTCCCCGGTTGCCGCGTTCGTCGTGCATCCCCCCAGCAGCGGTCCTACGAATGCTGTCAGGAACAGACCCACCGCCAGCGAGGCCGTGCGGCGGGTGGATCGGGTCAATCGCGGCATGGACATCTCCCTGCTGCCGGCTCTCAAGCCGGCGACGGATACTCAAACAGCGCCACGCGGCGCAAAGGGACGGCTCGGTGAACGCAGCAACGGACCAGACCGCACGCGGCTCAACCTCCGCCGACGGTATTGTCTGGGAACAGACCGCTCTGAGCAACCCGCACCGCGACGAAGCGAAGGCCGACAAGGTCCGGTCCATGTTCGCCGCAATCGCACGGTCCTACGACCTCAACAACCGCGTCCACTCCCTGTGGCGCGACCAGGCGTGGCGCCGTCACGCGGTGCGGGCGGCAAAGGTCCGGCCCGGGGAAACCGTCGCGGACATCGCTTGCGGCACGGGCGATCTTTCGGAGGCCTTTGCTCGCCGGACCGAGGCGAAAGAGGTCATCGGGATCGATTTCACCCCCCAGATGCTGGAGATCGCCCGGTATAAGCGCGATCGAAGGCCCGGGGTCTTCGGGGGCACCCCGATCCGCTACGAGCAGGGCGACGCCCAGGCGCTCCAACTGGACGACGCGAGCGTCGATGTTCTCTCCATCGCCTTCGGGATCCGGAATGTCCAGCAGCCCGAGAAAGCGATCGCGGAGTTCGCCCGCGTGCTGAGGCCCGGGGGACGGCTCGTCATCCTCGAATTCGATACGCCCCGGTTCCCGCCCGTTCGGTGGTTCAACACTTGGTACAGCGGGTGGCTCATGCCCCGCACCGCAACACTGATCAGCCGGGACAAGTCGGGGGCGTACCGCTACCTGCCCAAATCCGTCGCTTCCTTTATGAGCCGCGACGAGATGCTCGACGCAATCCGCAGCGCAGGCTTCAGCGGGGTCCGCGCGACGCCGCTGAGCCTCGGGATCTGCGTGTGCTACACGGGCGTCCGAGAACCAACGCCCTGACGGAGGGGCGCGAAACCCGCGCCCCCGCGTCCGAGAATCACACGAAAACGCGGCTTATCGGGAGCCCGCCGCGCTATCGGGCTTCGTTCGTGCGCACAACTCGGCAACATTCACGCCTGACCACGCCGGGGCTCGATACCACAGCACCCCGACGGGGAGCCCCGCAGCGTGCGGAGCCGACCGGTCCGGGGGGCTCGGCCGGGGAGGCCGGGAGATGAACACAACCAGAGACAAGGAGGTCGCTCGCGGGGACCGGAGCGATCGGGGATGTCGATCCATGAACGCAGAAACGCTCACGCTCCGTCTGTTCGAGGCGCTCATCGACGGTGACCGCCGAAACGCCCGCGCGATCATCCAGAACCAGGTCGATGCGGGGATCACACCCGAGTCGCTGTATGTCGACCTGCTCTGGCCCACCCACGAGATGATCGAGCGGCTGTTCCGGTCCGACCAGCTCTCTGTGATGGCGCACAACATGGCGACCCGCCTGCTCCGCGTGCTGGTCGATCAGGCCGCCGCCAGCCTGGTTACCGACAGCGCGCTGCCCATGCGACGCGTCCTCGCGATGTGCGGGCCGAACGAAGAGAGCGAACTGGGCGCCCAGATGGCGGTCGATCTGCTCGAAGCCAACGGGATGGAAGTCTGCTTCGCAGGGGGGGGCGTCGCGAACGACGAGATCCTCGCCCGGGTGAACGAGACCCAGCCCGATGTCCTGGTCTGGTTCAGCAGCCAGCCCACGGATCTCCCCGCGATCCGCCAGATGATCGATCAGCTTCACGAGATCGGCGCCTGCCCCAACATCCAGATTGCAGTCGGCGGCGGCGTCTTCTCCCGCGCCGAGGGGCTCGCCGAGGAGATCGGCGCGGATCTTTGGGCCGATCACCCCCTTGAAATGGTGGAGTCCCTCGTGCACGACGCCGCACACCGCGCCCCGACCGACCAGCGCACGGTCGGCAAGGTCAAGCGGTACCGCAACGCGGCCTGAGATCCGCTCTTTGTACGGTTTATAATTGGATGCACACCAGCCCGCGGCCGCGCAATCGGTCGCGGGTTGTTTTTTGTAAACTCGTTCCGGACAAGCGGTTCTTGGAATGAAACGGTGACCGCTCAGATTTGCCGTGATCCGTGCAACTGCCGGCCGGGGTGATCTGTATAGGCCCCGTGGGCCGCGCTGCGGGCGGGCCATCGAAAGGCGGCGATGTGGATCGGGCGACCGAGCGAAGGCTGATCGAGCGAGCCATCGAGGGCGACCGCGAAGCGGCGGGGGAATTCATCCGCGCCCACCAGGCTTCCGTCTATGCCTATCTGCTCCGCATGTCGGGCAAGCCGCACCTCGCCGAGGACATCGCCCAGGAAGCGTTTGTCCGCGTGCTCAAGAACCTCGACCGCTTCGATTTCCGCTACCGCTTCAGCACCTGGCTTTTCACGATCGCTCGCCGGCTCTACCTGAACGCGGTCCAGAAGCACCGCCCGGCGTACGACTCCGATCTTGTTTCCAACGCCCAGGGTTTCGACGGATTCCCCTCCGACCCCCTGGGTGAAACCGAGGCGCGCACGACGCGCCGCGACATTCTGCAGAGCGCTCTGCTCACACTCAGCACCGACCAACGCGAAATCATTGTTCTGTTCCATCAACTGGATTGGCCGATCGCGCTGATCGCCCAGCACCTCGACATGCCCGAGGGCACGGTGAAAAGCCACCTGCACCGAGGGCGTCAGCGGCTGCGCAAGGCGATCGCGGAGATGCCCGACTACAGCGAGCGGCTCCAGCTCGCCGAACTCGGCATCGACGCGCCCGATCAGCAACGCGGAGGGGAGGCGCTGTGACCAAACGCCCCGACCCGCGTGTGCGCATCACGCGAGACGAACTCGACAGGCTCTTCGACCGCGAACTCGACACCTGCGAGCGTCGCGATCTCGTGGGCCGGCTCGCCCGTGATCCCGCGGCGCTCGACGAGGTGAACGATGTCCGCCGCATCGTCAACACGATGCGCCTCCGTCCCGACGAGTCGCCCGATCTCACCGCCGCCGTGCTCTCCAGGCTCGACCGGGAGCGGGGCTTCATCCCTTCTCGCATGCGTCGGCGGATCAAGTCCGCTCGTGTCGCGATCGCGGCGTGCGCGTTGCTGGGGCTGCTGGGGGTCTCGGTTGCGCACCGGCTTGCGCCGGACCGCTTCCGTCTGCTCGACGCGCCGACCCCGGTCGCGGATCTCGGCAACGCGGTGCTCGAGGATTCGATCGAGGGGCGACGCGTGCTCGCCGCAGCGGTGGAGCAACTCGCCAGCGCGTCTCGTGAATCATCGTCCGCGCCCGGTCTTGCGGCGAACCGCGAGGCCGAACGCTCATCGTCCCGGCGTGTCGAATCGGTCTCCCCGCGGATGCTCAGCGAGCGGCTGGATCTGCCCGCAACCTCTCCCACCCGGTTCGTGATGCTCACCGCGTCATCCGACGCGGAGGTCCTGGCGCTGGGCAGCGGGACCGCGATCCCGGGTTCCCAGTCGTCGATCGCCTTTGCGCCGTTCGATGCCGAGGCGCTCGCCTCGCTCGAGGCTGATGGCCCGGCACCGGTGTTCCCGGGCTTCGCGTACGCGTTCGCCGCGTTCGAGCCCGACGGGTCGATGCCGGGGCCGCAATCGGGCCGTGCTCGTATCCCTGCGGGGCTGGTGCCTCTCTCGTTCTCGGGCGCCACGAGGGCAGCGATCGTCGGGAAGCGATCGCTGTTCCCCGAGCGGATCGAGCACGCGCCCGATGCGGCTTCGGCGTTCGATGCCGAATGAACGCAACCCGGCGCACGCAGCGTCCGCCTGCTGATCGTCCCCGTGCCGTGCGACACCGATCGCCCGATATCCGGTCCGTGGATCGCTGTTTCTGACGGCTCCGACCGGGCAGGCCCGAAATCCGCGCATAGATTCGTCGAGGCGACAACGCTTTCGTTCGCCGCCGGTAACACTTGTGATGATCCGATCCCTGCCCAGCATCCGTTCGATCGGTGGACGCACGCCCCCTGCCGGCGTGCGCGGGTTCGTTCACCGCTTCGTCACACGGCTCGTCGCGCTGATCGCGCTCGCGACGGCCTCCGCGTTCGCGCAGGAGTCGGCCGCGCCGGAGATGCACCCGCCCGACGCGGCGCTGTTCGTGCAGATCACGGGCCTGGACCGGCAGCTCGCACGCCCGGAGGGGAAGCAGTTCCAGGCCTTGCTCCGCGGGTTGGGTCTTTTCGACCGCACCAGCCGCTCGTGGTTCGCGCTAGCTGAGGCACTCGAACTCGATTCGGAGACCGCGATCAGCGCGCTGCTCGGCGGGCGGTTTCTCCTGCTCGCGGACGGTCTCGAGGACCCGAGCGGTCCTGTTCGCTGGGCCTGCGCGATGTCGATCGACGCGGATCTGGTCGGGGATCTGCCCCGCCTGCTCAAGGCTGCCCCGCGCGACTCGCTCAACGGGCGCACCGTCTACGCGATCGAGGACGGGAGGCTCTCCGTGATGCCCGTCGCGGGCACAAACGCGCTCGCGGTCGCGACGCGGGACGCGAAGGACCTCCTCGTCGCCGCCGCGAATCTCGCGACCGGGCGGGAAAGCGGAAACGCCGGCCCGATGGACAGCGGCGTGCTCGTACTCCGACGAGACGACGGGTCGGCGCTCTCCGGGACCATCACGCCCGTGCCCGGCGGGTGGGACTTCCGCTGCTCGCTCATCGAGCCGGAGCCCGGGGTTCGGGGACCGCGCGATCCGAGAGAAATCCCAGTGCGCATCGAACCCGCCTGGTACGAAGAAGCCACGCGGGAGGCCGCGGTGGCCTACGCGGGACCGCTCTTATCCGGTGCGGGCGACCGTGCCCCGGCGGGTGAGCACAGCTTGCTCGGTCCCGGACTGCCCGGGACCGAGCCCTCGATGCTGCGAAAATGGGTGGGCGTCTTCATGCCCGTCCAACCACCGGTTGCCTTTCTGCAGGGTGGATCGGATGTCGGTGTGCTCGCGGCTGGAGAGGAGGGCTCCGCGTCCGCGTGGTTCCGCGTGCCCGATCCGCTCGCCGCTGCTCGGGAGGGCGATACGCATCTCTGCGCCGTGCTGGATGCGATGGGGCGCGGGCAGGTCGTGTCGCTCGATGCACCCGAATGCACCGGGGGTTTCCCCGCCGCGATCCGCAGCATCACGCTCCCGGGCGATCTGTCCGGCCGCAACGCGGAGACCCGGTTCACATGGGGCGTTTCCTCCATGCGAGACCGGTCGGCGGGCGAGCAGGCGTGGTGGTCGATGCACGCCCAACCGCCGGGGAGCGTTCCCCGCGACCGCGTCCCGCGCCTCTCGATGGACCCGTCCGACCCGGAGATCCGCTTCACCATCAGGCCCCGGAGGCTGGTCGGCAGGCTCGAGACGCCCGAGCCCGCGGGCGGAGCGCCGGTGGGCGTCGCCTCGCTGATGCTCGCGGAGCTGACGCGCCTGGACCTCGTCGATTGGACGCTGACGCCCTCGCCTGTCCCCGGGTTCCCCGCGACGGGTATGCTCCGCCTCCGGTTCGCGATCGACGATTGAGCGCGTTCGACGATTCGCGCCGCGAGCCGGTCACCCGGCCGACCTACGATCGCCCTCGAAAGGGCGAACATGACCTCACCGAACCCGGGCGACAGCGCCGTGAACCTCAGAAATGTCGCGATCATCGCGCATGTCGACCACGGCAAGACCAGCCTCGTCGACCAGCTGCTCAAGCAGTCGGGCAACTTCCGCGCAGGTGAGCTCGACAAGCTCGCGGGCGGGCAGCACGACCTGATCATGGACTCCAACCCCCTCGAGCGGGAGCGGGGCATCACGATCCTGTCCAAGAACTGCGCCGTCAACTACCACGCCGCCGACGACCACGACTACCGCATCAATATCGTCGACACCCCGGGGCACGCCGACTTCGGGGGCGAGGTCGAGCGCGTCCTCCGCCTCGCGGACGGCTGCCTCCTCGTCGTCGACGCCTTCGAGGGGCCCATGCCCCAGACGCGGTTCGTGCTCAGCAAAGCCCTCGAGGCGGGCCTCAAGCCCGTCCTCGTCGTCAACAAGTGCGATCGCCCCGACGGCGAGCCCGACCGCGTCGTCAACGAGGTCTTCGACCTTCTTGTTTCCCTCGGCGCCGACCACGAGACGCTGGATTTCCCGGTGCTCTACGCGAGCGCCAAGGGCGGCTGGTCCGTCGATGAATGGCCCTGCGAGAACTACGAGCAGAGCGACATGCGCGCCGTCTTCGAGGCGATTGTCAGGCATGTGCCCCACCCGGAGGCCTACCCCGAGAAGCCTCTCCAGATGCTCATCACCAGCGTGGATTTCTCGGAGTATGTCGGGAGGATCGCGATCGGGCGCGTCTTCAGCGGCACCATCAAGGCGGGCATGCCCGTTGCCCTCGTCCACGAGCACACCCCGGACGCGAAGCCCAAACGCGTCAAGGTTGGCACGCTGCTCGGTTTCGAGGGCCTGGGCCGCAAGGAGGTCGACCGCATCGAGGCGGGTGACCTGTGCGCCGTGACGGGGCTCGAGGACTTCGAGATCGGGGACACCGTCTGCGATCCCGATCACCCGGATCCTCTCCCCGCGGTGACGGTCGACGAGCCGACGATCTCGATGACCTTCCGCATCAACGATTCACCGTTCGCGGGCCAGGAGGGTGACTATGTCACCAGCCGGCAGATCAAGAGCCGCCTCGAGCGCGAGCTCGAGCACAATGTCGCGCTCCGGGTCGCGCCGGGTGCGGGCTCCGATGAGTTCATGGTCTCGGGGCGGGGCATCCTCCACCTCGGCATCCTCATCGAGACCATGCGCCGCGAGGGCTTCGAACTCGCGATCGGCAGGCCCATTGTCATCGAGAAGGAGATCGACGGGGTGCTCTGCGAACCGCTCGAGGAGCTCGTCGTTGACTGCCCCAACGAATCCGTGGGCGGTGTCATGCAACTCGTGGGCGAGCGCAAAGGCGAGATGGTCAAAATGGAAGACCGAGGCCCCGATATCACCCACATCGTCTTCAACATCACCAGCCGCGCCCTGATCGGCCTGCGCCCCCGTGTCCTCACCGCGACCCAGGGCGAGGCGATCATGCACCACACCTTCGAGAAGTTCGTCCCCGTCACCGGCGAGCGCATGGACCGCAACGCGGGCGTCATGATCTCCACCGAGACGGGCCAGGTCACCGCCTATGCGGTCGAGGGCCTGCACGACCGCGGCGTGCTCTTCGTCAAGCCCGGTGACAAGGTCTACGCCGGACAAGTGGTGGGGGAGCACAACCGCCCGACCGATCTGGTCGTCAATGTCGTCCGCGCCAAGAAGCTCGACAACATCCGGAGCGCCAACAAGGAATCGTTCGTGACCCTCAAGGCCGCCCGCGAGATGTCGCTCGAGCAGGCGATCGAGTACATCGACGACGATGAACTCGTGGAGATCACGCCCGGCAAGGTGCGCATCCGCAAGCGGATCCTCGACGAGGGCGCCCGCCGCCGCTCCGAGCGGCAGGCGAAGGACAAGGCCAAGGCCTGAGGATCGACGCCCGCTCGACAGCCGCGAGGGCGGCTAGCCGTCCGAATCACGATCCTCGGGCGCGATGAACCACATGAAGTGGCGGACCTCGCTCTCGTAGTAGGGCGCCGCGGCGCCAGTCGGGCCTCGGTACACGCCCCGCTCGCCCTGCCAATACGAGCTCCCGTCGGGTAGCGCCGACGCGTGCCCGTCCGCGAAGACCGCGGGGCGCTTCCCGATGCCGCGGTGGCTCCCCGTGTTCTCGTTCACGGTTCCCAGTTCCCCGTCCTTGTACGGGTCGAATGGCACATCCCACGCCCGCCTGTAGAACTCCCGCGCATCGATATGGCTGTGCGTCACGATCCATGTGGACACATTGCCCATGATCATCACCAGGTCGCTCGTGCGTCCGAAATCGTCGAGTGTCCGCCAGCCCGCGCCGCCGTATCGCTCGCTCCACGGGCCGACCGCGTCGACAAAGCTCCCGCGGTAGCCCGTGGTTTCGTCCACATCGAGCAGGCCGAACATGAACTGGTTGGGCGCGTGGTGCAGCAGCCCGTTGTGTGTCATGCGGGACCCGCCCGCCCCTGCCTCGACCTCGGGGCATGCCCACACGCCGTGCGGCGTCGGGAACGCGAGCCCCTCGGGCGTCTGGAGCGGATCCCCCGCGTACTCCGCGAGGAACGCGTTCAGCAGCCATCGGCTGAGCACCGCGTTCCCGTCCCCGTCCGCCCGGGCCCGGTACAGCAGCCGGGGAGGCATCGCCCCGGCGTGTTGAAGGGCATACTGCGTCGTGACCTGGCCCTGCGAACGGACATTCGCGGTGCACGCGAGGAGACGGGCACGCTCGCGGGCCGTGCCCAGCACCGGGAGCAGGATCCCGATCAGCAGCCCCGTGATCGCGATCACGACCAGCAATTCGAGGAGGGTGAACCCGCGCCGCTCGCCTGCATGGTTGCTGCGCATACCGAATTATACCCAAACGAACAGCCGCATTCCATCGGTCTTCCGCACCGGGTGACCCCGCGCCTGACTCGGCCTAAACTCTGGGCCCACCGCGTCCCGGGCGATCAAGTCGGCGGATCCGCCGCCCCGTGCCGTGTGGAAGTTGTTTCCGGAGTCTCAGCATGTACGCGATCATCGAAGAATCGGGCGGCCAGCGCAAGGTCACCGAGGGTGAGGAAATCCTCATCGACCTCTACAGCTCGGGCGAGGCGGACAAGGGGTCGAGCATCTCGTTCGACAAGGTCCTCCTGATCGGAGACGAGTCCGACGCCGGCAAGGCGAAGATCGGGAAGCCGTATGTCGACGGCGCCTCTGTTGGTGCCGAGATCATCGAGCCCTTGGTCAAGGGTGAGAAGCTTCACATCTACAAGTTCAAGCCCAAGAAGGGCTACAAGCGCAAGACGGGCCACCGTCAGCGCTACACCGCGATCAAGATCACCTCGATCAAGGGGTAACCCGTTCGATCGCAAGCAGACTACCCTTTGCGCCGCGGGGAACACCGCGGCGTTTTTCATTTCTGCACCGTGCCGCCCGGGCCGCCGTAGACGAGGGAGAAGAACCGATGCGTGCCATCCTTTCGCTTTTGATCGCAACTCTTCTGTTCGTCTCCCCCGCGTGGGCGCAGGACACCGATGCCATCGATGCAGCGGCGCAGGCCGCGCCGGACCCTGAGGACGCATCGACCACACCGCGCACCTATCCGCTCGACCGCCTCCGCGCCGAAGTCGTTCCGCTCTACCAGGATGAGGTCGTCGAACTCGCGAACATGTGGAAGAGCCACCTGCGCGAGGCGGTCGCCCAGGTCGAGCAACGCAAGCTCTCGGGCGCGCCGGGCAGCGAGATCGCCGATGCGGAGACCGCCCGCAACGCGATCGCCGCACGCCTCGCGATCGTCGTCACCAGTCTCGAGGCGAAGGGCGGCGATGGGAGTGCCTACCGCAACTACATCACCGCCACCAGCGGCGTCAATGTGGACTGGTTCGATCCCCAGGCGGTCAGCGATTACGCGACCGCGTGGCTCGTCTCCCCGGACGGCGGCATCGCGGTCGGGCTCAACATCCTCAAGTTCCTCGTGATCCTGCTCGCCGCGTGGATCGTCGCGAAGATCATCGCCGCCGCGGTCCGCACCGCGGTCCGCCGCCTGCCCAAGACCTCGAGTTTGCTCCAGGACTTCGTGGTCAACCTCACCCGCCGGACGCTGCTGATCATCGGGCTCGTCATCGCGCTCGGTGCATTGGGCCTGAACATCACGCCGCTGATCGCCGCGATCGGCGCCGCGGGTCTGGTGATCGGTCTCGCCCTCCAGGGCACGCTCTCCAACTTCGCCTCGGGCATCCTGATCCTGATCTACCGCCCCTTCGATGTGGGCGACGCGATCAACGCGGGCGGCGTCGCGGGCAAGGTCGAGGCGATGTCCCTCGTCTCGACTCGCATTCTCACCTTCGACAACCAGGTCCAGTATGTGCCCAACAACTCGATCTGGAACAATGTCATCACCAACATCACGGGCCTCGACACCCGCCGCGTCGACATGACCTTCGGCATTGGGTACACCGACGACATCGCGAAGGCGGAGTCGATCATCCGAGAGGTCATCACCAACCACGAGAAGGTGCTCGCCGAGCCCGAGCCGGTTATCAAGGTCAGCGAACTCGCCGACAGCTCGGTCAACTTCATCGCGCGTCCCTGGTCCAAGACGAGCGACTACTGGGATGTCTACTGGGACATCACCCGCCGGGTGAAGGAACGCTTCGACGCCGAGGGCGTGGGCATCCCCTTCCCCCAGCGCGATATCCACCTCCCCGAAGCGCTCCGCGTCGTCGTCACCAACGAGTAAGCGGCCGGGGCCCCCGGGCGCCCGCTCGCGCTATCACGCCTGCCTGACGAAGGTCCCGCGATCGATGTCCTTCACGACACCCGGGAAGGCGAGCGCCCGCCCGTGCGCGACCACATACACGCCGGGCGGGAGCACCCCGGCCGCGAAGATCGCCTCCGTCAGGTTCTGCATCGCGTCGGAGCGTTTCATCTCGTAAGGGCGCATCGCGCCGGTCAGCACGATCGGCACGCCCGGCGCGTTGGCCTTGCCCTCGAACAGGGTGCTGTACAGCAGTTCGCCGGTCACCGACATGGTGTCCGTCCCGTGCAGGATCACCACCCCCCCGTCCTCGTCGCCCGCGTCCTCGGTCATCACCCGAACCATCTCGAGGATCCGCTTCCGATCCGCGTGGGTGAACTCCGTGCTGTCCTTGCTCAGCAGTTCGATCGAGTTGATGCTGATCTCTTCCAGCCGCAGCGCCGCGAGCATCGTGTCCACGATGCTCCGTTTGTTCACGAGCGTCCCGGTCCGCTCGTCATAGGTCTTCTCGATCGTGCCGCCGGTGGAGATGAGCGTGATCCGTTTCATGCGGCTCAAGCGTATCCGGCGCGCACGAGCGGGGATGATCCCCGTGCCCGATCGCCATAGACTCCCGACCCGGGCGGTATTCGCCCGCCCCCGCCAGCCCACACAGGAGCGACCGCGTGCCATCCGTCCCCATCGACCGCGTCATCGAGGAAGTCCGCCGGGCCCTGAAGCGGGGCGACATCGTCCGCACGGTCGGGATGGTCCGCGAACTGGTCCGCCAGGCCCGCCAGGACCCGCGGACCAGGCACCTGCAGGCGATCACCGCGCTCGAATTCGGACAGGCACGCGACGCCGTCGCCCTTCTGGAGACCCTGATCTTCGAGCTCACGGGTGATCCGCTCCGCGAAGCGACCGTCGATCTTGCCCGCGCGCGAGAGATGCAGGGCGATCTCGAGAACGCCCTGCTCACGCTCCGCCCCGAACTGGAATCCGACGACACGCCGCCCGCCGCGATCGCCTCCGCGGCGCGGATCACCTTCCGCCAGGGGGATGCCGCCGGTGCGATCGCGATGCTCGAGAACGCGAAGGCCGACGAGAAGCAGACCTATCACCTCGCGGGCGCCCGAGGGTTCATCGCGCTGAACACCCCTGCCGACGATCCTGAACTCGGCGCGCGCACCGACGCGGCGATCGCAGCGCTGACCGCCGAGTCCGAGCGGGTCGGTGTTCCCGCTTCGTCGCTGATGCCGTTGCTGATCGACCTGGGCGAACTGCACGCCCGCCGGGGCGAGGACGGCGCCGCCGCACGCGCATGGAAGCGCTCCGCGAGCCTGAGCCCCAACAAGGCCGATCCGCGAACCTACGCCCAGTCGGTGGGAGGGATGCTCAAGTCCTGGTCGGGCAAGCCGCTCGAGCGGGCGAAGATCGCCGACTTGGGGCCCGGCGCGGAGACCGAACGCCCGGTCTTCGTCGTCGGCATGCCAGGGGGCGGCGCCGCCCTTGCGTCAACGCTCCTCGCCGCGAGCCCGGAAGTCGAAGCGACCGCCGACCCCGAGTCGCTCACCGCGGCGGTGGGGCGGTTCTTGGCGCCCCAGAACGCGAGCAACCAGGCGGTCGTGCCCGATCCCTCTCGCGTCGGGGGCAAGCAGCTCGCCGACGCCGCAGCCGCCTATCTCGCTCGCACGGAACCCCGGGGTGAAGGGATCACCCGCGTTGTGGATCCCTTCGAGCTCAACATCCACACGCTCGGTGTCATCGCCCAGATGTTCCCGAAGGCGTCGGTGATCTTCGTCCGTCGGGCGCCGTTCGACGCGTGCCTCGCCGGCATGCTCGCGCACCGCGATCCGAGGCTCCTCTACGCGAACGAGCCCCAGAGCCTCGCGGTCTTCGCGGGTGGCATCGCTCGATTGTCGACCCTCTGGGAAGAGATCTTCGCGGGCGACCACCTCCCGCTCCGGCATGTCGTCGTGGACCACGAGGCCCTCCTCACGGATCCGAGTGTCCGCCGGTCCCTCTTCGAGACCGTCGGTCTCGCCCCCCCGGACGACGCGACCCTCGAATCCATCGCGGCAGCGTGCGCCGGATCGACCCGCACAGGCTCGGGGCTCGAGGCCCGGTTCGCTCAGCACCTGCCCCAGCTCGCAGAGGCCGCGGGCCAGATCGGGCTCGACCGGGTCTGATCCATCCCGGCGCACGCGGAGGGCCGCATTCGGATACCATCGCCCGCGATGGCACGCGATTCCCAACTCAACACCCGGTTCGTTCTCGCGGGCGCGTGCACACTCGTCGCGGTCGTCATGATCGCGACAGGCGTGCTGCTCAGCGACTCCCGGGGCGACGAAATCATCGGCATGCTGGGCAACCTCGGCGCCGAGATCCTTGGGCTCGCCTTCACCGTTGCGATCATCGACTGGCTGCTCGAACGCAAACGCCTCAACGAGCAGGCCCAGCACCTCGCCTGGCGCATGCTCCACGATGTCGATCACGCCTTCTGGGTCTGGCAGGGCGGGCGGCGCGAGTTCCACCTCGACGAGCTCATGTCGCTGCTCGAGATCGCCAGCAAGGACGACCCGCTCCCCAAGTTCACCGAAGAACTCTTCATCAACCTCGGGATCCGGTCGTCGGACAACCTCCGCCTCCAGCCCAGGCTCATGGCCCACGACCGAAGGCTCAAGGCCGCGCTCAAGAGCCTCGCGGGCCTCGCCCAGATCCGCGAGGCGCGCACCATCGTCAACACCGCCTACATCATCGACGGCCTCCGCTCCGCGGTGACCAACCTCGCCGAGATGACCGGGCAGACCCCGCACCAGGGCGAGTTCGCCGCGGCGAGGTCCTTCCGAGACCCATCCATCGAGGCGCAGACACGACGCTACAAGGGCTCGCTGCACGAGTCGATCATGCGCCAGGGCATGGTCGCCCACGAACCAGAGCCTTCCAGCGAACCCGTTCGCTGAATGCTGGGCGACCCACGATCTGCAAAGATCAATGGAATACGGGGCACCTCGACCTAGAATTTCTACGGAGTTCATCAGGTGCGATTGCGCACTGGTGCAAGGCGGGCGAAGGTTCGTCCCACGCACCGCGCCCGCCGGCCCGACCACCTCGCGTGGGAAGGGATAGGGGGGAATCAAAGTGAATGGAAAGCAAGCAGCAGCGATCGCCGCGGTCGCCTTCGGTGCAGCGTGCGCGAGCGGAGCCGTGGTCACGGGGTCGATCACGAACTGGGAAGAATCCGGTCAAGTTCTCACCATCGGCGACGGTGTTCACCATGTTCGTGTCTGGTGGTCGGTCAACACCTACGACCGCGGCTGGTTCTATGGAAGCACCTTTACGCAGGACAGCGATGTCGCGCTCGCCGAGGGCGTGACGAACATCACACAGATCGAGAATGCCGCGACCTACATATACTCCGCAACGCACATCGGCCCGTGCATGGACGCGGACCTGAATCCGCCCGGCGATTTCATCGTGTGGAAGAACAACGCCACGGGCCATTTCGGCGTGCTCCGAATCGACAATATTCACGGGAGCGGCACCGACTCCCTGCTCGATGCGACTTGGTGGTTCCAGACCGACGGCACAGGTAGTTTCGTGCCCGCACCGGCATCATGGGTCGCGTTGCCGCTCTTCGCCATCTGCGGTGTTCGCCGCAGAGCTGATGCCGGGAAGGTCGACTGATCTCTTCGAGGGATGGAGAGGCACGGGTGGTAGCGGCGGTCGGATCAGGTGACCGCCGCGTCGTACCGCTTCCCGATCTCGCTCCAGTTGATGACATTCATGAACGCGTCGAGATAATCGCCGCGTCGATTCTGGTAGTTCAGGTAGTAGGCGTGCTCCCACACATCCACGCCGAGCAGGGGGATCACGCCGGTCATCATCATGTCCTGCTGCTTCTCGCCCTGGATCACGAGCAGTTTGCCCGCGACGGGTTCGTAGACCAGCCAGCCCCAGCCCGAACCCTCGACCGCTTTCGCCGCCGCCTTGAAGTGCCCCGCGAACTGTTCGAATGTCCCGAAGTCCCGCTCGATCCGCTCCGAGAGGGGGCCGGAGGGATACCCACCGCCGCCCTCGCCTGCGGGGGCCATCCCCGACCAGAACATCGCGTGGTTGACATGCCCCGATCCGTGGAAGCTCAACTCTCGTGACCAGTGCTTGATCAGCCCCGCGTCACCGCGACCCTCCCGGATATCGCGGAGCGCCACGAGCGCACGGTTCAGACCATTGACATAGCCCTGGTGGTGCTTTGTGTGGTGGATCCGCATCGTCTCTTCGTCGATATGCGGCGCGAGCGCGTCGTAGTCATAGGGGAGCGGGGGCAACTCGTACTCGCCCTTGGTCGGGTTCCATCCCGGTGCCGCCGCGAGCGAGATCGACGCTGCGGACGCGACGGAACGCCCGCCCATCAGCACCCCGGCGCCCGCCAGACCCATCGCCCCGAGCGCCGCGCGTCGGCTCACACCAGAAGCGGTCCCGGGCGCTTGCTCGTTCTCTGTCGTGTGCTCGTGGTTCGCCATGGTGCGCTCCTTTGTGCTTCGTCGTGCTCGTGTCTCTCAAGGCAGATCGACCAGAGGCAGCATATGTCCGATACCCGCCGCCGTTTCAAGCTGCTTCGTGCGCCGCGCCGGCCCGATGCGGGGTGGGAGCCTCAGCCCCGGCTTCCGACGAGACCGCGCGCACGAAAAAGCCCCGCATCGCGGGGCTGAATCAGGTGGCATCAGTCACGGGGTCGGGGTCACTCCGCCTCGGCGCCCTCGCCCACTTCCCAGCGGTAGAACGCCTTGATGGTCGCGTCGCCCGCGACCTCCTTGACGGTCTTGCTCGGGTCAACGATGAACGCCTGCTCGTTCAGCGCGACCTCCGCGAAGAACTTCCGCATGCCCCCCTCGACCATCTTCTCGGCGATCTCCTGCGGCTTGCCGCTCTCCACCGCCTGCGAGATCCGGAACTTCCGCTCCTTCTCGACCACATCCGCGGGCACATCGTCGGGCGTCACGCCCGCGGGACGCGGGACCGCCGCGGTCACATGCATGCAGATTTGCCGCTTGACATCCTCGGGCATCTCCCCCTCGATCACGAGCAGCACGCCCGTCTTCCCGTCGTGGTGGACATAGCTCCCGAAGTTCACGCCGCTCCCGTCGACCTTCTCGGCACGACCCAGCGAGATGTTCTCACCGGTCTGCGCGCGGATCTTGTCGATCGCGGTCTCCATCGCGGGGGTCATGCTCACCGATCCGAAGTCGGACGCCGCCAGCGCCTCATCGGCACAGACATCCGCGCACGCGATGAAGTTCTCGTTCTTCGCGGTGAAGTCCGTCTCCGCCTTCAACTCGACGAGCGCCGCCGCGGAGCCGTCGTCCGCGACTTTGATCGCGATCCGACCCTCGCCCGCGGCGCGGTCCGCCCGCTTCTCCATTTTCCCCTTGTACCGCTTGCGGAGAAACTCCTCCGCCTCCTCGACATTCCCGCCGGTCTCGACGAGCGCTTTCTTACACTCCATCATCCCAAGCCCCGTCCGGTTCCGGAGGGACATCACATCCTTTGCGCTGATCTCGGCCATGATCGGTAATCCCCGCTTGCTTGGTTCGTCTCCCCGAACGATCGTCGGGGTCGATCGGCTCGGATCGCCCGGGCTCGCCCGCGCGCCCTCGCCAGGTTGCACACATCCGTTTCAGAGCCCGAAGCAGCGCGGCATCCGTTCGATCCGCACCGCACGGTCCCCCGTTCCGCTCAGCCCTCCGCGGGAGCGCCCGCCGCCGCGCGGGCCGCGTCGCCGCTCTCGCCGGCCCCCGCGTCGCTCGCGTCATCGGCGCGAAACTGCGCCCGACGGCTCCGGCGCGGACGCTGCTCGCCGCCCGATTCCGCGCCGCCGTTCTGGCCCGCCTCGTCGCCCCCGGTCCGCTGCTGCTTGCCCTCCGCGACCGCCTTGCACAGCTCGCGGATGATGACATCGATCGACCGCATGCTGTCGTCGTTCCCGGGGATCGCGATGTCCGCGTACTCGGGGTTGCCGTCCGTGTCGATCAGGCACACCACCGGGATCCCCATCTTCCGGGCTTCCTTGATCGCGGTCATCTCCCGGTTCACATCGATGATCACCAGGGCGCCGGGGAGCTTCTTCATATGGCGGATGCCGTCCAAGTTCCGCTTGATCTTCCGCATCTCGCGGCGGAGCTGGCTCTCCATCTTCTTCGAGTAGCTCTGGAAGTTATCCGTCTCCGCGATCGACTCGAGTTCCTCGAGCCGCTTCAGCCGGCTCCGGATCGTTGAGAAGTTCGTCAGCGTGCCGCCCAGCCACCGCTCGGTGACATAGTGCATCCCCGCGTCGGACACATGCTGCTCGATCACACCCTTCGCCTGCCGCTTGGTGCCGACGAAGCAGATGTCCTTCCCGCCCGCGACGGTCTTGGCCACGAACCGCTTCGCGAGCAGCAGGCCCTTCACCGTCTCCTTGATGTCGATGATGTGGATCCCGCTCCGCTTCCCGTAGATGTAGGGCCCCATCCGCGGGTTCCAGTTGCTGGAACGCTGCCCGAAGTGAATCCCCGCCTCGATCAATTCCTGCACAAGCGTCGTCGACATCGTGTGTTCTCGCATTCAGCGACACCGGCGAGCCGCGTCGGCCTAGGAGGTTCGGGGATCACCCGCCGAACACCCCGCGTCCCGCTCAAGGGCGCTTCATCTGTGCGGGCGATCGCCGCCCGCTGGCTTCTGGAAAATCCTTCGGGGTGTGCCACCTCAAGCACACCACCCGGCAAACGCCGGACCCCTCGGAGGCCGATCCTGGGGCGCAACTATAGACCCCCCGGGTCCGCCAAACGCCCCGCGACGCGCGATTCCGACCGCCAACCCGATGCCGAGCCTGACCCGCGAGGATCACGCCACGCGGAGTATCGCTGAACGAACCGCCCCCCGGCCACAACAGCCCACCCAAAGAGGTGATCCGGCGCAGGGCTCGGCCGTGGTTTCGCGCGCTCTGCAACCGGTCCCAGAACCACCCTCAACTCCGTTCGCTCGAGGCCCGATCTCCACGCGAACTGGTTTTGCATCGACCCTGACGCGGCACCGCGACAGGCTCTGGAAGGTCCGCGTATGTTCAACCCCGACGGCATCTCCGTCCGCAGATCGGAACGGCACGAGGTCGTGCTCCCGATCAGCATCCGGATATCCGGACAGAGCACGGAAGCCGTCCGCTTCCGAGAGGGGCTCTTCCAGGAGCCGAGCCTCATCCGGGGGGATCTCATCGACCTGAGCCGCGGAGGCGTCGGGCTCATGGTCACCGAGTTTCTCCCAGTCGGGTTCCGGGGCGAGTTCCGGATCCATCCGCCGGGAAGCGACGCGGATCGGCCTCTCCTCGTCTCCAAGATCCGCGTCCAGCGCACTCGCATGACCGACAGCAGGCCCGCCTATTTCCTCGGCGCCGCCTTTGTCGACATCGACGCTGTCTTCGAACACGACCTCGAGATGCTGCTCAACCGCCTCCGGGGTGAGGAGGCCGCGTGATGCTCGAAACCCGCCAGCTCATCCTGCGTGACCTGATCGACCGAGCCGTCATCACCGAAAACGATCTTGAGCCCGCTCGTGAGCACGCCGCGACCATCCAGGGCACGATCCTCCAGGCGCTCGTCGCCCTCGGGAGGCTCAGCCAACGCGAACTCGCGCTCGCCCGCGCCCGGGTCAGCGAGCAGCCCTTTGTCGACCTCGAACGCTACCGGATCGATCTCCAGAACGCCTCGCTCATCCCCGAAGCGCTCGCCCGTCGCGCCACCGCGTTCCCCCTCTTCGTCGCGGACGGCGTCGCGACCGTGGGCCTGATCGACCCGGACGACATCCAGACCATCGAACTCATCCGCCAGGCGACCCACCACGAGATCGCCCCCGTCGTCTGCGACGAGCAGGCCCTGATCGAGATCATCGACGCCGCGTATACAGGCAGGTCCGCCCAGCCTGACGCGCCCTCCGGGAGCGGCTTCCACAGCGGGTCGCCCGCTCGTCGGCTGGACGACCTCCTCGACGAGGCGGTCCGCATGAACGCGACGAGCCTCCATATCGATCCGGATGATGAGCGACCAGCCGTCCGCTTCCGCGCCGAGGGCCGAATTGAAGATCTGGGGCCCGCCCCCCTCGTCTCGCACCCCGATCTCGTCGCGGCGGCGCGCCGCTTCGCGGACCTCCCGATCCCGGAGTCACCCGCGCCCCAGGAGGGTGAATTCGAGTTCGCGACCGCGGACGGGCGTGCCCGCGCCGAGGTTACCATCGTGCCCACGCGTGAGGGCGAGAGCGTCGTGATCCGGTTCACATCCCAGCCCTCCGGAGCGCGACCGCTCGACCGCCTCGGGATGCCAGAGGAAGCCCTCCTCTTCGTCAGGACGGCCCTCACCCACGACGCGGGCCTCTTCCTCATCGCGGGTCCGTTCGCCTCGGGACGCACCACGACCGCTGCCGCGGCCGCCTCGCAACTGACCGAACAGGGCCGGATTCTCGTGGCCGTCGAGGATCGAACGGAGACGCGCATCCCTCGTGCGCGCCACCTCCAGACCGATCCCGCGACCGGTTTCAACTCGACCGCCGCGATCCGCCTCGCGGAGCGACTCGACGCCGATGCCCTGTTCATCGGCGAGATCCGCGACGCCGAGACCGCTCGCGCCGCGATCCGCGCCGCCTCCGCGGGGATGCTCGTGATCGCGACGATCGACACCGACCCGGCCCACACCGCCCGCGACCGCATGATCGAACTGGGCATCGCGGAGGGCGCACTCAGCCGGAACGCGCTCGGCGCGTTGGTGCAGTTCGCCGCGTGCCCCGCACCGGGCACACGGGCCTTCCTGTTCGCGACAGAGCAGCCGGATGCGCCGCAACCCGCAGCCAGCGCGTTGATCGTTCAGGCCCACGAGATGCAACGCTCGGGCATGCTCACCGCGGAGCAGGTCGAGCAGATCGAGCAGCGGCTGTCGCCCACCGGCGGCGCCCCCATCCGTCGGAGACTCTCCGCATGACGCGACGATCCCGCGCTTACTCGCTCACCGAGATCATGCTCATCGTCGTCATCCTCGGCGCCGTCGCCGCCGTGGTGGTGCCCCAGTTCGCCGGCGCGAGCGACGATGAACGCACCGCCCGCGCCGAGGTCGTCATCTCGGGCATCCGCAACGCAATCGATGTCTACGCGCGGAAGGCCCGCCAACGCGGCGCCGACCCGTTCCCCTCGCTCCACGACCTCCAGACACCGGGCGTCGTGCTCATGCAGCGGATGCCGCCCAACCCGTTCACGGGCGTCCGGGGCATCCAGCCCGTCACCCGATCTCAGGCCGACTCGCGGGCCGTCTTCAACACCGGATCAATCGGCTGGAACTACTACTTCGACAACACCGCCCAGCCGCCCCTGATCCTTTTCTACCCGAACTGTGAAACCCCCACGACCGTCCCGGACGGCGAGGGCGGCACGCTTACCGCCAACCAGCTCTGATCAGCTCTCGGCCCCCCGTGCTAGGCTCCCCGCGATGGGACGCCTCCCCTTCGATCCCGGCAAGATGCGCACGCGCAAGGACCCCTCCGCGTCGCAAGCATCGCGGCGTGAAATGCCCGAAGCGATGAGCGTTTCCGCTTTCGCGAGGCTCATCGAACGCACCGTTGCCGATGCCTTCCCGCGGAAGGTCACCGTTCGGGGCGAGGTCAGCGGTGCCCGCCATCGCACGCACTTCTATTTCAACCTCAAGGACGAGAACGCCGTCATCGGCGCCGTCATGTTCGCCTCCGCCGCCAAGCGGTCCGCCGTCCAACCCACCGACGGCCGCACCGTTCTCGCGACCGGCAAGCTCGAGTATTACGCCCCCTCGGGCCGTCTCTCGCTGATCGTCGAGTCCCTCGCCGAGGACGGCGTGGGCTCCCTCGAGGCCCGCTTCCGCGCCCTCTGCGATGACTACCGCGCCCGCGGCTGGTTCGACCCCGATGCCAAACAGCCCGTCCCGACTTTCCCGCGACGCATCGCGGTTCTCACCGCCGCGAAGTCCGCCGCCCTCCATGATGTGCTCGATACCGCGAAGCAGCGCTGCCCAGCGGTCGAACTCGTTCTCGTGGACATCCCGGTCCAGGGCGAGCGAGCCGCACCCACGATCGCCCGAACACTCCGCGCCGTTGATCGCAACGCCGGCACGCTCGGCATCGACGCGATCCTGCTGACACGCGGCGGGGGGTCGGTCGAGGATCTCTGGAGTTTCAACGAGCCCGCCGTCGCGGAGGCGATCCACGCCTGCCGCGTTCCGATCGTCGCCGCGATCGGGCACGAGAGCGACACGACGATCGCCGAGCTCGTCGCCGACCACCGGTCCGCGACCCCGACGCAGGCGACGGTGCGCCTGACCCCCGACCGCGCGGCGCTCGCGAGGCAACTCGGCAGCCTCGACTCGCGGCGGTCCCGCGCCTTGCGCCACTTCCTGGAACTCGAACAACGGCGCGTCGCGTCGCTGGCGCGTCGCCCGGTCCTTGCCGACCCGCGCGCGATCCTCACGATCCAGCGGACGCGGACCGTCGATCTCGCTCGCCGACTCTCCCGCGCCGCCGCGGCGATCCTGTCGCGTCGGACCCAGACGATCGCGGGCCTGGGCGGACGCCTCAACCGCCACCACCCGAGCGAAGCGTTCGCCCGCCGTCAGGAGACGCTTTTTCACCTCACGCGGGAACTCAAGGCCGCCGCCCACGCCCGCCTTGCCGCCCATCGTGGCACGCTCCGTGGGCTCACCGGGGTTCTGCACGCCGTCGATCCGACCGCGGTGCTCGAACGCGGCTACTCGATCACCACCCGTGCCGACGGATCGGTGGTCCGAAGGCCCGCCGATGTCGCGCCGGGGGACCGCGTGCGCACACGCCTTGCGGGCGGGGAAATCGACTCGATCATCGAGGGCGATCCCCCCCGGAACGCGCCCTCTCAGCAGGCCGGCAGCCCATCGGCTCCACCCGCCGCGCCCCCGGGATCCAAGCCTTCGCCGCGACAAAGACGCACACGCCCGCAATCCCGGCAAGCGGATCCCGGCCTCTTCGGACCCGAACCGGACTGATGCCTCTCACGCCGCCGGTCCCACGCGTTGCGGAACCCGTTCACCGGAACGGGTACAGTGCCGCTATGCCAAAGGCACCCAGCGATGAGCACAACGGCTCCGGCAAGGTAGGCATCGACCCCGCGCTCGCCTACGAGGACGCGGTCAGCGAACTCGAAGCGATCGTCGAGGAGATCGAGTCGGGCGATATCGGCCTCGAACAGTCCATCCGACGCTACGAACGCGGCGCCGCGCTGCTCAGGCACTGCCGCGCGATCCTCGACCAGGCCGAGCAGCGCATCACCGAACTCGACGCCTCGACGCTGAACAACGGCGACGACGCATGAACTGGTCTGCCGTCGTCGTCGCCCTGCCCTCGGTGTTTCAATTGCTCTTCTTCGCCGCCGTCGGGGCCTGCGTGGGATCGCTGACCAATGTCCTCGCCTACCGCATGCCGCGCGGGCTCGATGTGGTGCTGCCCGCGAGCCGCTGCCCGTCGTGCCAGACCAAGCTCACCTGGCGCGAGAACATCCCGATCTTCGGCTGGCTCCTCCTCCGGGGCCGTTGCCGCTTCTGCAATGTCCGTGTCTCCCCCGAGTACCCGATCGTCGAGGCCTTCGTCGCGGGCCTGTTCGCGGTCTTTTTCGCCTTGTGGTATCTCGTTCCTCCCGACGCTCACCTGTTCGGGATCGAGATCGGGAGGATCGCGCCCGACTGGACTCGAAACGGTCTCCTCACCACCTGGCCCGCGTTCGTGGCCCTCCTCTTCCTGCTGGGCAGCCTCGTCGGCATGACGATCATCGACGCCCGCACCTACACCATCCCCCTCGTCCTCACCTGGGTCCCCGCCGCCGCGGCCCTTCTCCTCCACACCGCCCACGCCGCGTGGTTTGTCATCGACCACGGAACGCTCTCGCCCGTCACCTCCTCCGAGTCCGGGCCCGCGTTCTTCATCGCCGCAGACGGCGCCCGATGGCTCACCACGCGCGGCTGGACCTGGACACTCGCGACACCCAACCCGACTCAGTGGGGATGGATCGGCGCCGGGCTCGGCGGGGTCGCAGGCATCGCGGTCTCACTCCTGCTCGTCCGCCTCGGGCTCATCCGTCGGTCGTTCGCGGATTACGAACAGTGGGAGCAGGCCGCGCTCGCCGAGGCGAAAGCCGAGCAGGAGGCCGCCGGAGGCACGCCCGACGCAACGAATGATCCCGACGCGGCGCAGATCTGGATCCAGTACCCCCACGCGCGACGGGAGATGGTCATCGAGTCTGCCTTCGCCTCCCCGATCGTCTTGGGCATGATCGGGGGCGCCTACGCCCTCCCGCGCCTCGTCACCGCAGCGCAGCCCGCCCCCCTCTGGCTCGCCGTCCTCGCCGGGGTCTGTCTGGGCTACCTGATCGGGGGTGGCGCGGTCTGGGCCGTCCGCATCTTCGGGTCCCTCGCCTTCAACAAGGAGGCGATGGGGATGGGCGATGTCCACCTCATGGCAGCGGTGGGGGCCTGTTGCGGGTGGATCGACGCCGTCCTCGGATTCTTCGGCGCCGCTTTCGTCGGTCTCGCCTACACCCTCGCGGCACTCATCGTGGGCGGGCGTCTCCGCCGCGCAATGCCGTTCGGCCCTTTCCTCGCGGTCAGCACCGTGCTCGTCCTGCTGAGCAAGCCCTGGATCGAAGAGGCGCTCACCGCGATGCTGCACGCTGCATCGCGCGTCGATCTGCCGTAGAGTGTGGACCCGTACGATTCCGCGATCGGGCCGCCACTGAGGAGCGTCCCGACGCACAGGACCGAGCCCGGGCCTTCCCGGGCACCGCTTCGAGAAGGAGCTTGATCGATGACGACCCCGATCCACCGGATCGCCCGCACCGCGTTGCTCGCCCCGCTCGTCGCAGGATGCCTCGCGGGCCTCGTGGGCTGCTCGTCGGTCCCGCAGGACGAGTACGACCAGGCCCTCGCCGAGAACGCCGAACTCCGCGACCGCCTCGCCGAGACGCAGGACATGCTCGCCCAGTCGGAGGAGGACAAGACCGAACTCCTCCGCCAGACCCAGGACCTGCAGGCCGATCTCCAGCGTGCCGAGTCCCAGCCCGCCGCGGCCGCCCGCCCCGCGGTCGGCGCAGGAGGCGGCATGATGAACGCCGCGGGTGATGTCGTGCTCACCGTCGCGGGCGATGTCCTCTTCCCGTCAGGGCAGGTCACGCTCAAAACCGAGGGCCGCCGTGAACTCGACCGGATCGCCCGCATGATCATGAGCCAGTACCCGACCAAAACGATCCGCGTGGAGGGCTACACCGACAGTGACCCCATCCGCAAGAGCAGCTGGAAGACCAACGAGCGCCTCAGCTCCGAGCGAGCCCTCGCGGTCGAGGCCTACCTCGTCGCCCGCGGCGTCGAGGCCGACCGGATCTACAGCGCCGCGATGGGCCCCGCCCGTCCCAAGTCCAGCAAGCAGGCGAGCCGACGCGTGGAGATTGTCATCCTCGCGAACTGACCGCCTCGGGCCCGTCCGCCCCGATTTCCCCGATCATGACTGGCCCATCACGCGACGGTGCGTATACTCTCAGCCGGCCTCGCACCAACGCGGGCCGAAAAACATCCAGGGCGATTGGCGCAGTTGGCTAGCGCACCAGTATGACACACTGGGGGTCACAGGTTCGAGTCCTGTATCGCCCATTTCCGGCTCCCATGATCCCGAGAGCCGGCCCGGTTTCCGCCGTGAGGCGGACCGTGCGGATCCCGCGGGTTCGATTTCTCGAACTCGAAAGTTCTCAATACCTGTAGAGCTTCACCCGCTGCGCGGTCCACCAGCCGTCGTAGAGGTGGATGTGTCGGCCTTGGTGGGTTTGGTCGCCGTTGAGCCATCGGGCAGGCTGCCACTCGCCGGCGTCGCCAAAGGTCCCCTCGCGGACCCAGTCGATGCCGATCTTGCCAAAGCCCTGCGCGGGACGACCGCTCTCGTTGCCGGGCGCGGGGGAGAAGGTGATTGTGACGCCCATCCCGAAGATGAGGAACTCCCCGTCGTCGAGTTGGATGATCATCGCCGAGCCCAGGGGCGTGCCAGGAGGCGCGTCCCAGTTGTGCGACCCGAGCGTGGGGAGTTCGGTCTCGTCTGTTCGGCCGTCCCCGGGTCGGTCGAACCGGGCGGTGAACTCAACGCCCCCGAGCGTGCCGGTCGCGGGCTGGTCGTCAACCCGCCAGTCGAAGGAGATGTCGGGCGCGAGCCCGATGATCCGATCCTCCCGCTGCGCGCGCAGGATCAGGTCCGTGAACCCCGAGAGCCGGCCCACGCAGTTCTCGAAGCGGCGTTCTTTCTCGTCGTCGACCGACTCGAGCGCGAAGGGCGCGAACCCGATCGCGTTGTGGGCGGCAAGCGCGTAGACCGCGTTGCCCGGGCCCCGCAGGGACGGCGCCATCTCCGGGACGAAGACGGGGTTGCCCGCGATGTCGTACTTCTCGATCCACTCCACGAAATTGGGGAAGTAGATGTCGGGGCAGAGCATGTCGACCGACGGAGCAGCGGTGCGCCAGACCTCCATCAGGTGGGGCAGCGGGCCCGCCGCGGGGTAATCGCCGGGTCGGTAGCCGGGACGGATGAGCGCAGCGTTCGCGAAGATCGGGAGCGGGTACTCGCGCTTCCCCGCGGCGGCGACGGCTTCGACGAACGAGGCGAGCTGCCACGCGGTGAAGACCTCCTGTGCTTCGGGGGAGTCGCCGAAGGCGTTCGCCCACGAGTTATCACCCGATGAAATCTCGTGTCCGCCAGCGTCGCGCCAGAGGGCCTGGATGTCGTCACCCAACTCGCCCCGGCCGGCGCGGTCGAGGAGCTTGTCTGGCACGGGGGCGGCGTACTCGGCCTCGGACCCGGCGGCGTGGTCGCGCGGCTCGGGGATCATCCCCACCTCGTTCTCAACCTGCGCCATAACGACCGTCCGGTGCGACCCGTCGTATTCCCGGGTCCATCGCATGAGTGCCGCGAACGCGCGGGCATCGGCAGCGCGGGCCGCGGCGCACGCGGGGCTGACGATCTCCAGCGGCTCGCCCGCGCTGGTGCGTACGCGTGGGAACCGCTCGGTGTCGCGTTTCACCCATGAGGGGGCGTAGCAGGACATGCTGTTCTTCCAGGTCCCGAACCAGAGGTACACCAGCCGGAGGTTCCGCTCACGCGCGAGGTCGATCGCACCGCGAACCAGCGTCGGGTCGAACACGCCCTCCTCGGGCTCGAAGCGATCCCAGTAGACCGGCAGCAGCAGCGTGTTGGCATGCATCGCGGCGCAGCGGTCCATCGCGCGGGCGAGCGTCGGGAGGTCCGCGGCGGTGGAATTCCCGAGCTCGGCCCCGAGGACAAGGAACGCCGCGCCGTCGACATGGAGCTGCGTGACGCCGTTCGTGGTAAGGAGAGCGGGGATCGGGCGCAACGCGTCGTTCTCGCGTTGGACTTGCGCGGTCTGGGCCGCAGCGGGGCGCAAAAATCCAACGAGTGCGAGCACGCCGACGAGCGCGAGCGAGGCGGTTCGGGAGAGGAGGCGGGCAGCGCGGATCGGGGCAGCGTGCGGCATCGGTCGGGCGTCCTCCAGACGGTGCGGAGCCTCGGGGTTGATCGAAATCGGAGCGCGGCGTCGCCGCCCATCAGGCATCCGTCACAGTGAGCGTGCAACGGATCGGGACCGGAGCCCCGAGTTCCGTCGATCGATCGATCGGGCAGGCGCCCGCTGCGATGATCTCGAAATCACCCTCTTCGATGACGCGCGATCCGTCCTCGCGCACGACCTCGAACGCCGAGGGATGCAGCCCGACCTGAACCCGGCGCGACTCGCCCGGGCTGAGCGCGACACGGGCGAACCCCGCGAGCTGGCGGTGCGGCGTCACCGCCGACGCTTCCTTGTCGCGGACATAGACCTGCACGACCTCCTCACCCCAGACATCGCCCGTGTTGCGGACCCCGACAGTGACGACAACGCCCTCGCCCGCGACCTCGTCGACAAGCATGCGCGCGTTCTCGAGCGCAACAGACTCGTACGCGAAGGTCGTATAGCTCAAGCCGAAACCGAACGGATACAGCGGAGCCTTCGAGGCGTACCGGTAGGTCCGTTCCTGTCCCGCGATGCGGTAGTCCTCGAAGGGGGGCAGATCATCGATCGACATGGGTGTCGTGAACGGCATCCGCCCCGACGGGTTCGCCTTGCCATAGAGCAGGTCCGCGATCGCCCCGCCCCCGGCCTCACCCGGATACCCGATCCACATCAACGCGTCCGCGAGCTCGTACACCTCGGGCTCGACGATCGCGGACCCGCCCGCGAGCAGCACGATCACCGGGGCGTTGCCGTCCTTTTCCTTGAGCCGACGCAGGAACTCGACCTGGTGGGGGGGCAGCCCGAGGTGGTCCCGGTCGCCCCCGCTCTCCGACGCGACGCATTCGCCCTCCTCGCCCTCCATCAAAGGCGAAAGACCCATGCACGCGATCGTCGCGTCCGCCGTCTCCGTCTCGAAGTAGATCCAGTTCTTCTCGTGCAGCGCGGCCCGGTCGAGCATCGTCCCGCGGAGGTACTGCACGCTCGTCCCGGGGCTCGCGGCCGCGCCCAGCCCCTCGACGATCGTCTCGGCATGGACCGGCAACCCGAAGTAGTTGCCCATCAGCATGTCCACCGACGCCGCGTTGGGCCCGGTGACCATCACCTTGTCGAGTTTTCCTCGCAGCGGGAGCACGCCGTTGTTCTTCAGCAGCACACAACCCTTCGTCGCCGCCTCTCGCGCGAGGGCCCGGTGTTCGTCGCAGCCCACGACGCTCATGGGCGTGTTGGACAGCGGAACCCGCGTCTGATCTTCCAGAAGACCCAGGCGGATCATGCACCGCAGCAAGCGACGCACACACGCGTCGAGGTCCGCCTCGCTCAGCAGGCCCTGCTCGACGGCCTCGCCCAGGTGCTCGTAGGTGCACCCACAGTTGAGATCGCAGCCCGCCTTCACCGCCATCGCCGCCGCCTCGGCGTAGGAACTCGCCATCTTGTGATGCTTATAAATGTCCGAGATCGCCCAGCAGTCGCTGACGACATGCCCCGTGAAGCCCCAACGCTCGCGAAGGATGTCCCGCAGCAGCGTGTTCGATGCGCACGCGGCCTCCCCGTTCACACGGTTGTACGCCGCCATCACGCCCTCAACCCCCGACCGCACGACCGTGCGGAAGTGGGGGAGGTAGGTCTCTTCCAAGTCCTTGGGGCTCACTTGTGCGTCGAACTCGTGCCGCAGGTGCTCAGGACCCGAATGCACCGCGAAGTGCTTGACGCAGGTCGCCACCCGGTAGAACTCGGGGTGGCTTCCCTGGAGCCCGCGGACCATCGCGACGCCGAGCTGGCCCGAGAGGAATGGGTCCTCGCCGTAGGTCTCGTGCCCCCTGCCCCAGCGGGGGTCGCGGAAGATGTTGATGTTGGGGGTCCAGAAACTCAACCCGAAGTACCGCCCGGTCTGCCCCTCCCGCTTCGCCGCGTGGTGCTTGGCGCGGGCCTCGAGCGACACGACCTCCCCGATCTGTCGCACCAGATCCGGATCGAAGGTCGCCGCCGTCAGGATCGGTTGCGGGAACACCGTCGCCCTGCCCGCGCGACCCACGCCGTGCAGGCACTCGTTCCACCAGTTGTACGCCGGGATGCCCAGCCGCTCGACGGGCCTCGAATCATGGAGCATCAGCCCCGCCTTCTCCTCGAGCGTGAGGGCGGCGAGCAACTCGTCGACACGCGACTCGATCGACTCGGGCGCGGGGAGCGAAACGGTGCTGGAGTTCATCTGCATCGCGGGCACTCTACTCGGCCCGCGGTCGCACACCCGGGCGGGTTGGAATCAGTCTTGAGTCGAATCAACCAGACGCGGCGATCAGGTTACGGACACCCGGCATCGAACACCCGCAGGTGCTCGATCAGATCGAGCATGGTCGCGAGCCCGTCCCCGTCGAGGTCAGCGGCCGGATCCCCCGTCTCCACAAGCCCGATGAACACACCGTTGTCCGCGGAGTCGAGCACACCCAAAGGCGGCGCGATATCCGCGAGACCGCAGGCAGGCGTTGCCAAGACCACGACGATCTCCACAGCTTCCTCTCCGGGCTCGACGATGAACTCGACAGGCTCCGAGACGCCGCCGTCCAGCAACGAGGCCCGGACGGAATACGCCCCGTGAAACACCCGGCTCGCGACCACGCCCAGCGGGTCAGTCTGCACGATCTCGTCCGTCGTCCACTCCGCGAGCAACGCGTCAAACCGCTGGCCTACCGCGTTAATCGTCCAGTCGAGTTCGACAAGAGCGGCCTCTTCCCCCCGCCAGTGCCGCCCCGCCCAGAAGCCCCACATCGTGATCGCGTCTACGGCGGGGTGGCTGTACGCCACCCGGTACATCGCCTCGAGCGAGTTCGCCCGCTCCGCGTCGCTCGCGCCCGAACGCTCGTAGTCGTACTCGGTGATCCGCACCGGCAGCCCCGTCGCGCCGAGTTGGTCCAACTGAGTGCGGAGCAGATACGGGTCCACCGCCTGGCTGTAGTGCCCCTGCACACCGATGCCGTGCACCGGCGCACCCTGCGCGATCAGGCTGTTTGCCAGATCGATCTGATCCTGCAAACGGTTCTGGGTGATGACATTGTAATCGTTGATGTACAGATCCGGGATCGGGTCCTCATCGTGGACAAGGCCGAACAGTTCCGCCCGGAACCCCGCCCCCAGTCGGCTCGCGAAGAACGACCCGTGCAGCATCTCGTTGTTCACATCCCACGCGTCCACCAGCCCCGCGTAGCGGCCCACCACGCTCGAGACCCGGCTCTCCACCGCGTTCCGCAGGGGCGTCCCGCTCAGGTTCTGCACCCAGTCGGGCACCCACTGATCCACCGCCCACAGCACATTGTGACCGTGAATGAGGATGTCGTTGGCAAGACAGAAGTCCCGGATCTCGTCCGCCCCGTTGTAGAACTGAGCACCCTGGAAAGGCTCGGTCGCCTCCCATTTCCACGCGTTCTCGGGGGTCGCCATCGTGAATCGCTCGGCGAAGTAATCGCGATACTGCGGGTTGTCGAGCGCACTCGCCGCGATCGCCGACCCGAACCGGAATCCGCGCCGCGTCTGCTCGATCGAGACCGTCGCGTTGCTCACCGGGTCGCCGAACTGGTCTTCCACGCGGACGACGAGATCCCGCTTGCGGTGCTCGTCGATCCCTGCATTCGCCACCTCGACCCAGTCATACCCGTCAACGGGCGTCATCGTCGCGTCGTCGATCAGGTAGGACACCCCCGCGGGAGGTCCCTCGACATAGACCTGGACCGCCTGGACCGGGGGCGAGAGCGACACGCTCCCCGTGCCCTCGATCAGCGTCCACTGGTTCGTGGGCGCGAAGCCCTGGGCGACACGGATGAACCGCTCGCCCTGCCCATCGACAACGCGCAGCGTGATGACCACGGGATCGAAGGTGAACGACAGCGGCTTCGCCCACACGCCGAAGCGATAGGTCGTCCCGCTCTCAAAGCCAGCGGTGACATCCTGATTCGCCGCGTTCCAAGGCTGGGTCCGCCCATCGACGAGCAGTGAAAAGTTCCCGGACCGCGCGTCGCCGTTCAGGCTCAGGCTCGCGGTCCCGGTGCCGAACCAGGGCGAGACACCGCTTTCAAATCCGGGGTTGTCCAGCAACTGCCCCAGAGCGGGGGACGCCAGAACAGCCGCCGCGAGCCACCCACCGAGCAGGAAAGGCCCGCCCGACCGAGACACCACCCGCCCTCCGAGACCCACTCGGGCACCTTGGATCCCCAAGCTCACCAGGCACGCGACCCAGCCGGAGAGCACCGAACGCCACCGCGATCGGTTGCGATCCCTGTCATTTCTGTTACACGGCATGCGGTGCCCATTCCGGAAAAAATCTCGCCCTGCGGTAGTCCAGCTATCTTCCATCAAAACGCCTCTGAGTGAAAGGAATCCGGAACAAACAACCGAAAAATTCGTGTTCTGTCAGGAATTTTGGCGCTCTGTAGCGCACATTTTCTGGCAGAATCGTGCTCACGCCCCTCGTGTTTCCGTTCGATTTGTTGTAACCTGCATGAAACAGATTTGCAAGAAGCGATCCACAAATGACAACACTCCGCGACATCGCCAACCTTTCCGGGGTCTCGACCGCAACGGTTTCAAGGGCGCTCAACAGCCACCCCCAGGTCACGGAAAAAACCAGGGCGAAGGTGCTCCGTGCCGCCCAGAGCCTCGGCTACTCCGCCGCGCCCGCTGAATCGCAGACCGATATCCAGCGCATCGCCGTTGTCTACCCGGGGCCCGTCTGGATCGGGATGCACTCCCCGTTCGACGCGGCCGTCCTCAGGGGCCTCAGCCAGTGCATGGCCGAGAACGACTTCGAGATCACCCTCGTCGATCTCCGCCGCAGGCTCCGCGCTGATGAGAGCTACGCGTCCTGGTTCCGCCGACGCGGCATCTCTGCCGCCGTCCTCCGGAGCGATGACTCGACCCTGCATGTCTGCGAGCGGATCGCCGCCGACGGCGTCCCCTGCGTCATGCTGGGCGAGCGCCCCGCGACCCACGATGTCTCCTATGTCAGCGGCGCGAGCAAGGACGGCGCCCGCGAGGCCGTCGAGCACCTCATCGCCCTCGGTCACAAACGAATCCCCATCTGCGTCAACAATGTCATCACGACAGACCACCGCGACCGCATCGAGGGCTGGCGAGAAGCCCTCACCGCCCACGGTCTCGAAGCGCCCGAGAGCGATCTCATCCAGATGCCCGCGGCGCTCTCAAACGGGGTCGTCCTCCTCCGCAAGCTCATGTCGATGAACCCGCGACCCACGGCCGTGTTCGTCACCGACCCCATGCTCGCGGTCGGGCTCATCAACGACGCGACCCTCGCGGGCGTCCGCGTCCCCGAGGACCTCTCGGTCGTCGGGTTCGACGATGACGATGCCCGCATGATGACCGTTCCGAAGATGTCATCGGTGTGCCAGGACGCCGCCGCTCTCGGGCGAACCGCCGTCAAACTGCTCAGGCAGATGATCGACGGCGCCGTCCAGACCCCGGCCCATGTGTGCATGGACGCATGGTTTGAGGCCCGTGAATCCACTTCGCCGCCCGGCGAACCACGGCGCGAGATCAGAACAGGGCTGGCCACCGAACCCCCGCGCGGGGAGCCCGATTCCCGAGGAGACCGAGCATGAAGATCACCGAGTTCACGACCGCCGCGCTGGCGCTCGCCATCGCACCAGCAGCATTCGCGCAGGACACCTACCCGATCGTCGATTTCGACGGCGCCTTCATCGGCTCCCCGGGCTCGACCATCTACGACAGCTTCCTCTCCGACGCCACCGAGACCGCCGATTCGATCCAGATCGACACCACGGGCTTCGGCGGGCTCGGGCTCCCCATCGGCCCCTTCGATTTCAACTCCGATGAACTCCAGATCCGGATCCGTGTCCGCGCCCTCCCCGGCAACGCCGCAGAGTCCTTCGTCGTTGCCCTGACCGATTCGGACGGGGACGACAGCGCGCCGGGTCTCGGCAACGAAGACTGGCAGTGGCGCGTCTCCACCGAGGGCCTCTCCGAGACCGAGTACACCGACTACATCTTCCCGCTCAGCGCGCCAACGCTGGGCCGGATCCAGAACGCCGGAGCCGACAACGACGGGGACGAAGCCGTGAACTTCGGCGCCGAGTTCTTCCTCCTCCAGAGCGAGTTCGACATCCGGGACCGTCTCGCGATCGAGATCGACGAGATCCGGCTCGAGCAGGTCTGTCTCACCGCGCCCTACACCCTCGCCGACTACGGCCTCGGGTTCGCCCGGGGCGGTTTCAGCGCCATGGGCCAACCCGGCGCCCTCACCGAGACCGACAATTCACTCCAGATCACCGTCGCCGATTTCGGCGGCACCGGCCGCGCCATGCCCGGCGAGATGAACATCCCCGATCCCATCCGCTACCAGGCCCGCATCACCGCCAGGCTGCTCCCCGGGAACACCGCCCCCAATTTCCAACTCGTCATCGCCGATCGGGACGGCGATGACTCCGCCCCCGGGCTGGGAACCGAGAACTACGAGTACACCTTCCAGACCGCACAGTTCCAGGAAGGCACCTACACCGAGGTCGCCGTCCCCCTCACCGCCCCCTCGCGACGCGGCGCGAACTTCAACTCGACCAATGACGGAGACGAAGTCCTCAACCCCGATATCGTCGAGTGGTTCGTCCAGTCCCCGTTCGGGCAGACCAACCCGTTCAACATCGAGATCAAGGAGATCGTGATCGAGCCCATCGGCTCGTCCCCCTCCGTCACCCTCGTCGATTTCGATATCAACGCAGCCCAAACCCCCGGCATCTTCACCTACGGCTCC
>MDTD01172391.1_pt1 | contig 53416 bp, 53 predicted proteins | sample 811221 | NCBI WGS metagenome assembly MDTD01 (sample SAMN05326646, study PRJNA326480) | marine metagenome | isolation source: seawater | place: Pacific Ocean: South West | collected 2011 | reverse complement strand
GGGGGCGCCGACCCGATGCCGCCGGTCGGTGAGCGAGATCGCGCCGCCGAGCGCCATCACCAGTGCGCCCAGCCAGATCCAGGAGACCATCGGCTTGTGGTAGACCCGGACCGCGAAGCGCTCCGCGCCCGGCTCCTGCGGCCGGCCGACCACCGCGTAGAGGTCGGCGACCAGGGAGGGCCGGATCGCCGCCTCCGTCGTCTCCATCGGCGGGTCGGTATAGCGGCGCTGCTCCGGCGCCAGGCGCTCGCTGCCGCCGCCGCTCCAGGTTGCCGTCATCTCCGCCGACAGGGCGTCATAATTTGCGCCCCGCTGCTCCGTGACATCGTCCAGGCGATAGTCGACCGGCCCGGCCGCCAGGCTCTCGCCGCGCGCCAGCAGGCCCTGCGCCTCGGTCGACCAGGTGCTGGACACGGTGATGCCGGCGATCAGCATCGCCATCCCCAGATGTGCCACCGTCATGCCCCAGGCCGCGCGCGGCAGGTGCCCGGCCCGGCGCCAGCTCTCCGCCGGCGGGGCGCGGAACAGCCGCAGCCGCTCCGCCCATTCGGTCAGGGTCCCGGCGGCCAGCCAGGCAGCCAGGCCGAGGCCCAGCGCGGCCCCCGCGGCACCGGTATCGGCCAGGGCGATCGCCAGCAGGATGGCCGCCACGGTGGCCGCGATCGCCAGCCGCAGCCGGGCGAAGGCGCCGGCCAGGTCGCCGCGCTTCCAGGCCAGCAGCGGCCCGACCCCCATCGCCGCGATCAGCGGCACCATCAGCGGCACGAAGACCGCGTTGAAATAGGGCGGGCCGACGGTCACCTTTTCCCCCGTCGCGGCGTCCAGGAACAGCGGGTAGAGGGTGCCGACCAGCACCGTCGCCGCGGCGGTGGCCAGCAGCAGGTTGTTCAGCACCAGCCCGCCCTCGCGGCTGACCGGCCGGAAGCTGCCGCCACCGCGCAAGGAGGGCGCGCGGATCGCGAACAGCGCCAGGCTGCCGCCGACCACCAGGACCAGGAAGCCCAGGATGAAGATGCCGCGCGCCGGGTCGGTGGCGAAGGCATGGACGGAGTTCAGCACGCCGGAGCGCACGATGAAGGTGCCCAGCAGGCTGAGGGAGAAGGTCAGGATCGCCAGCAGGACGGTCCAGGTCTTCAGCGCGTCGCGTTTCTCCACCACCACCGCGGAATGGACCAGGGCGGTGCCGGCCAGCCAGGGCATGAAGGAGGCGTTCTCCACCGGGTCCCAGAACCACCAGCCGCCCCAGCCGAGCTCGTAATAGGCCCACCAGGAGCCCAGCGCGATGCCGAGGGTCAGGAAGGTCCAGGCCGCCAGCGCCCAGGGCCGCACCCAGCGCGCCCAGGCGGCATCGACCCGCCCCTCGATCAGCGCGGCGACCGCGAAGGCGAAGGCGACCGAGAAGCCGACATAGCCCAGATAGAGGAAGGGCGGGTGGAAGGCGAGGCCGGGATCCTGCAGCAGCGGATTCAGGCCCTGTCCGTCCAGCGGCGGCGGGAAGGTGCGCAGGAAGGGGTTGGAGGTGAACAGGATGAACGCCAGGAAGCCGACCCCCAGCATCGACTGTACCGCCAGGACCCGCGCCCGCAGCGGCGCCGGCAGGTTGCCGCCGACCAGCGCCACCGCCGCGCCGAACAGGGTCAGGATCAGCAGCCAGAGCAGCAGGGAGCCCTCGTGATTGCCCCAGGCCCCGGTGATCTTGTAGAGCAGCGGCTTCGCCGAATGCGAGTTCTCGACCACGTTCACGACCGAGAAGTCGGAGCCCAGATAGGCATGGACCAGCGCCGCGAAGGCGACCAGGCAGAGCGCCGCCTGGATGCAGGCGGCGTGGCCGGCCAGGCGCATCAGGCCGGCATGGCCACGCGCCGCGCCGACCAGCGGCAGCACCGCCTGCACGACCGCCACCGCCAGGCAAAGGGCCAGGGCGAAATGTCCCACTTCGACGATCATCGGGGCGGCCGGAGGCAAAGCCGTCGTCCTCGGGGGCGCCCCGGGCACCCATTCCGCCAGCCGCGCGGCAGGCCAGGCGGAAAGGCTTCCGGGTCCGGACCGGGATGACAGCCGGGATCCGGCGTCTGGGCGACGGCCACCGGCCTAGGACCCGCTGCCCGCGCCGGCGGCGGTCGGCCCGCCGGGACCGTGCTGCCACTGTCCGGCCCGCTTCAGGCTGTCGACGACTTCCGGTGGCATGTAGTTCTCGTCATGCTTGGCCAGAACCTGGCTGGCGGTGAACAGGCCGTCCGTGCCCAGGCTGCCTTCCGCCACAACCCCCTGGCCTTCGCGGAACAGGTCCGGCAGCAGGCCGACATAGCGGACCCGCAGCTCGTTCGCCATGTCTGTCACCGTGAATTCCGTGGTCATGCCGTCGCGCACCACCGAGCCGTCCTGCACCAGGCCGCCGATCCGGATGCGGCGGTCCGGCGGCACGGACCGCTCCGCGATGTCGGACGGGCTGTGAAAGAACACCAGGTTGTCGTCGAAGGCGGAGAGGACCAGGGCCACCGCGATGCCGAGCACCGCCAGGCCGCCGACCACCAGCCAAAGCCGCCGGCGCTTGCGGCGGCCCATGCCGGGCAGGCGCCGTGGCGGGCCCGGGCGGGAGGTGTCGGTGTCGGAGGTCATTGTCCTGCTTCCGCCTGCTGCTGTTCCTGCGGGCCGGGCCGCTCGCCGGCGCGTCCGTCGCGCCGCAGCCGTGCCACCAGCGCCTCCTGTCGCACGGCCTCGCGCAGGGCGGCCAGGCTCTGCAGCCACAATCCCAGCAGGATCGCGACGGCGAGCGCCAGCGCCGGCCAGACGAAGGCGCCGTAGCCGCCCATCGCGAGGAACGCACCGAGACTGTCGAACCTGCCGGGAAAATCCATGTCCCTCCGCGCGGCTCGCCCGTCATCTCGGCGCGGGCGTCTGCCGCCATCTCCCTCTCCGGCCCGGGCGGAACAGGGTCATCCGCCAGCCCGTCCGGGGAATTCTACCGAATTCCTTTCCGGCCGGAATATATCTGCCGGGCGATGTCCGTCCAGGCGGTGCGACAATCGCACCGGCCGCAAGACATGGCACCGGGGTGGCGCCGCGTTCAGGACTGCGCGAGCGCGGCGAGCCGGGCGATGCGCACCTTGCGGCGCAGGATCTCCGTGCGCACGCGCAGGCACAGCAGGTAAAGGTAGAATGCGGTGAAGCCCAGCCCGGTCAGCAGCAGCGGCCAGAGCAGGGTCGCATGGATCTTCGGCCCCTCCATCGTCAGCACGCTGGCCGGCTGGTGCAGGGTGTTCCACCAGTCCACCGAGAACTTCACGATCGGCACGTTGATCACGCCGACGATCGCCAGGATCGCCGCCGCCCGTGCCGCCTTTGCCTGGTCGTCGAAGGCGGACCAGAGCGCGATATAGCCGAGATAGAGGAAGAACAGGATCAGCACAGAGGTCAGTCGCCCGTCCCAGACCCACCAGGTGCCCCACATCGGCTGTCCCCAGAGCGAGCCGGTGACCAGGCAAAGGAAGGTGAAGGCGGCGCCGATCGGTGCCGAGGCCTTGGCCGACAGGTCGGCGACCGGATGCCGCCAGATCAGCCCGACGGCGGATGCGACCGCCATGCAGACATAGATGAACAGGGCCATCCAGGCGGCTGGCACATGCACGTACATGATCCGCACCGTCTCGCCCTGCTGGTAGTCCGGCGGCGCATAGAGCAGCCCCCAGCCCAGCCCGGCGACGATCAGCAGCAGCGCCGCCACGCCCGCGACCGGCTGCACCGGCCGGATCAGGGCCAGGAAGCGGGTCGGATTGGCAAGGCGGTGGAGGCTGGAGGCCATGGCTCGGGCGGTTCCGTGTCGGATGCGACCTAGCTAGAGGCAGCGGCGCGGCCGCGCAAGTCGCCCCGATGTCGCGGCCCGCCCTTTGCGCCCCGGGCGGGCCGGGGCAGTATCGGCGTCGGGAGGTCCTGCGATGGCGACGATACTGAACCTGATCTGGCTGCTGTTCGGCGGCTGGCTGCTCGGCCTGGTGTGGCTGGCCGGCGCGGCGATCCTGGCATTGACCATCATCGGCCTGCCCTGGGCGCGGGCGGCCTTCAATATCGGCCTCTATTCCTTCTGGCCGTTCGGCCATACCACGGTCAACCGGCGCGACCTGACCGGCGCCGAAGACCTGGGCACCGGTCCGCTGGGCGTGGTGGCGAACATCATCTGGCTGCTCGTCGCCGGGATCTGGCTGGCGCTGGGGCATGTCATTTCTGCCATCGCCTATGCGATCACCATCATCGGCATCCCCTTCGCGATCGCCCACTTGAAGCTGGCGGAGGCCAGCCTGCTGCCGGTGGGCAAGGCAGTGGTGACGAAGGAGGTCGCGGCCGAACTGATGCGCGAGCGCGCGCGCCGGGCGGTACAGCAGTCGCGCCGCTGAGCCGCCAGCCGCCGCCTATTCCAGCGACAGCCGCAGCGCCGCGGCGGCGGCCCAGGGAGCCAGGACCAGGGCGACGCACAATGTCGCGCCCAGCAGCAGCAGGTGCGGGGTCGCCGCCAGGCCGAAGGCGGCGGCATCGACCGCGGCCGCGCCGAAGATCAGGGTCGGGATGTAGAGCGGCAGCACCAGCAGCGCCAGCAGCGGCCCGCCGCGCCGGACGCCGACCGTCAGGGCGGCGCCGATGGCGCCCAGCAGGGTCAGGCAGGGGGTGCCCAGCGCCATCGCGACCCAGGCCGCGCCCAGCGCCTCCACCGGCAGGGCCAGGGCCAGGGCCAAGGGCGGCCCCAGCAGGGTCAGCGGCAGGCCGGCGGTCAGCCAGTGCGCCAGCGCCTTGGCCAGCACCACGACCGGCATCGGCAGGCGGCCCAGCGCCAGGATGTCCAGGGTGCCGTCGGCGAAATCGGCCTGGAACAGCCGCTCCAGCGACATCAGGGCCGAAAGCAGCGCGGCGACCCACAACACGCCGGGGGCGATGCGGCTCAGCACTTCCGGCGCCGGCCCGACGCCGAGCGGGAACAGCGTGATCGCCAGCACGAAGAAGATCAGCACCAGCACCGTGGCACCGCCCTGCCGCACCGCCAGCCGCAGGTCGCGCTGCACCAGGGCGCGGAACGCCGCCAGCGCGGAGGGATGGCCGTAGGGAGTCGCCGGCGGGCTTACGACAGGCTCGGTCACGACTGGGCGGCCTGCAGGGTGAGCGAGTGCGGGGCGAGGTCCAGTTCCGCCGCGCCCGGCAGGTCGGCCGGGCCGTGCACCGCCACGATCGCCATGCCGCCCAGCGCCCGGTGCGCCGCGATCCGCTCCCACAGGGTGGCGGTGGAGGCCGCGTCCAGGCCGGTCGCGGGTTCGTCCAGCAGCCAGAGCGGCGCGCCGCCCAGCAGCAGCCGGGCCAGCGCCAGGCGCCGGGTCTGGCCGGCGGAGAGGTAGCGCGCCGGCAGCTCCGCCAGGTCGGACAGGGCGAAGGCGTCCAGTGCCTCGCCGATCCGCTGCGGCTGGCCGTCCGGCTGCAGATGCGCCCAGAAGGACAGGTTCTCCTGCACGGTCAGGGCGGGCTGTGCGGCATTGGCATGGCCCAGATAGACCAGCCGCGCGGCATGCCGGTCGGGGCTCTCGTCGACCGGCCCGTCATGCCAGGCCAGGTGGCCGGCGAAGGGCGGCAGCAGGCCGGCCAGCATGCGCAGCAGGGAGGACTTGCCGGTGCCGTTCGGCCCGCGCAGCACCAGCGCGCCGCCATCCTCGACACGCAGGCTGACGTCGCGGAACACCGCGCGCTCGCCGCGGGCGCAGGCCAGGTTCTCTGCCAGGAAGAAGCGGGTGGCGGTCATGCCCCCTTATGCCATGCGGCGGTGCCGGCGGGCCATGACCTGGTGCCGCAGCGGCGGGCCGGGTGCCGGGCCGGCCGCAGCGGTCATTCCGCCGCCTGGCGCTCCGCCGCGACGGCGGTCTCCAGGGCCTCGACGTCGATGCCCAGCAGGTCGCGGAAGGCCGCAATGCCGGATGGCGTCGCCGCCAGGGCACGGCCCTCCGGCAGGCGGACCAGCCAGCCCTGCGCCAGGAAATGCTCCAGCAGCGACCGTCCCAGCCGGCCCGCCAGATGGAAGCGTCGTTCCGTCCAGTCGAGGCAAGGCTTCGCCCAGCAGGGACCGGCCGGGCGCTGCAACCGGCCGGCGGCCGGTTCGGCGACCGCATCCGGCGCCAGGCCCAGCCGGTCGAACAGGGCGGCCGCCTGCGGCCCGGGCACGAAGCTGCCGCCGCGGAAGGCGATCGCCTCCATCTCCGCCAGCCGCTCCGCCAGGGCCACCGCCAGCTTGCCCGCCAGGTGGGTCCAGCAGGACCGCGCCAGGACGAAGGCGCCGCGCGCCCGTGGCGGCAGGGCGCGCAGATGGTCCTGCGGCGCGGCCGCCATCAGGGCCTCGACCGCGCCGGCCATGTCGGCATCGCCGATGTAGAAATAGCGGTGCCGGCCGCGGCGATAGTCCGCCAGCAGCCCGGTCCCGGTCAGCCGCTGCAGGTGGAAGCTCGCCGTCTGCGGCGTGACCTCCGCCCGGAAGGCCAGTTCCTTCGCCGAATAGGCGCGGCCGTCCATCAGCGCGGTGACGATGCGCGCCCGCGCCCGGTCCGCCAGCGCCGCGGCGATGATGTCGATCCGCGGTTCCTGGTTCATCGCCCCTGCACCTCCGGCTGCGACCTGCTGACGGCAGGGTGGCAGCCCGGCGGGGCGAAGGGAAGCCGGCGGCCCGGCAGACGCTACGATGGATCCTTGTGCTTCAGGCGCCGAAGGTCAGGGGCTGTGCCGGCAACGGCCGGCCCAGCGCCTGCGCCAGGACGGTCCAGTGCAGCACCTCGTCCGCGGCGATGCGGGCGGAGGCCTGGCCCAGCCCGTCGGATCCCAGGTCGGGGACCGCCTTCAGGTAGCCGTCGGCGGCCTCCTTCTCCAGCCGCAGGGCCAGTTCCAGCACGTCGGCCTGGCTCTTCAGGCTGGCCGCATCCAGGGCGGCGGCATAGTCGGCCAGCGATTTCGGCCCCTGCGGCGCGCCACCCAGCTTCGTCACGGCGCGGGCCAGCGCGTCGCGATGGCCCTTGTGGTGCGACTGGAACAGCACCGCAACGGGGCGCACCTCCGCGGCCAGCAGGCCGCTGTCCAGGGCCAGCTGGTAGGCGCCGATCGCCTGGTCCTCCAGCCCGATGGCGCCGTTCAGCAGCGCCGCATCGGCCTTCGGGTCGGCGGTCATGCCCGGCTTCGCGGCCATGCTCTCGCAGCCGACCAGCAGCGCCACCGCGCCGGCCGACAGGGTGGCGGTGCCGGCGCTGCGCAGGAAGCGGCGGCGGGCATCGGCCGGCTGACCGGCGGCGGAGGGTCCGGCAGGGGAGAGGATCGGCATGACATGCTCCTGGGTCCGGCTGCATCCCGGGCGGGCCCCGGGCCGAGCAGCATTCTCCATGGTACGCAGGCAGGCCGTCGCTGGATGCCCCGGCCGCTGACGGGCGGGCGTCAGGATGCCCTTCGGGCAGCGTTTGCGACCGTCCGGGTCAGATCCTGCGCCGTGCCATCCGGAACTCCCAGATCGTCACGGTGCCGTCGCCATCCGCATCGGCGGCGGCATAGGCGTTGCGGCCCGCCGTCAGGAACTCCTCGAAGGTGACGGTGCCGTCGCCGTCGGCATCCATCGCGGCGAAGCGCTCCGCGCGCCGGCCGGCCATCGGGCCGCGCCCGCCACCGGGCATCGCCTGAAACTCCGCCGCCGCGATCGCATCGTCGCCGTCGGCATCCAGACGGCCGAACATCATCTCCAGATGGGCTGCGGCTTCCGCCTCCGTGATGCGGCCGTCCTGGTCGGCGTCGATCATTGCCGGCATCGTGCCGCGCGGGCCGCCGCCCATCATCTGCTGGCCCTGTCCAGGCCCCATGCCCGAGCCCATCATGCCCTGGCCCATCATGCCCTGACCCTGGCCAGGTCCCATGCCCCACCCCTGGCCCATCCCCTGGCCCATCTGGGGCATCATGCCGCCGGGCTGCATCATCCAGCCGGTGCCGTAGCCGCCGCAGGGTCCGCCCGTGCCCATCTGCTGCGCCGCGCTTGGCGCCGGCAGGGTCAGGCCGGCCGCGCCGGCCAGCAGCGCCAGGGCGATTGCCGCCCGTCCGATCCTGTTCGCAACCATCATCGTTCTCCTGTCTGGAAGGACAGGAGGACGATCCGCCCCTGCCGGCCGCGACGCCTTGATCGATGTCAAAGACCGGGCGCCGCGGGGCTGTGCCCCGCGATCATCAGGGCCGCGCTCAGTGCATGCCGCCGTCGACCCGCAGCAGCGCGCCGGTGGTATAGCCGGCATGGTCCGAGGCCAGGTACAGGGCCGCCGCCACCACCTCGTCAGGCTGGCCGCCGCGCTTCATGGCGATCGTGGTTTCCGCCCGCGCGTTGAACGCCGCCATGTCCCAGGCCTTCGAGATGTCGGTCAGGAACGGACCCGGCAGGATGCAGTTCACCCGCACCTTCGGGCCGAATGCGTCGGCGAAGGCCTCGGTCATCGCGTTCAGCCCGGCCTTCGCCGCGGCATAGGTGATGATGTCCTTGCGCGGCCGGATCGAGCCGACGGAGGAGATGTTGATGATCGACCCGCCATCGCCGTCCATCATCCGCTGGCCGATCGCGGCGGACAGCCGGAACGGCCCCTTCAGGTTCACGTCCAGCACGCTGTCGTACAGCCGTTCCTCGATATCGACGGGGCGGTCGTAGATCGGCGACTTGCCGGCATTGTTGATCAGCACGTCGACCCGGCCGAAGCGGGCATAGGCGGCCTCCACCAGGGCGTCGCACTCCTCCCAGCGGCCGACATGGGCCGCATGCGCCCAGGCCTGGCGGCCCAGCGCCTCGACCTCCTTCGCGGTCTGCTCGCAGGCGTCCAGCTTGCGGCTGGTGATGCCGATATCGGCGCCGGCGGCGGCGAAGCCCAGCGCCATCTCCCGCCCCAGGCCTCGGCTGCCGCCGGTGATCAGGACCACCTTGCCACTCATGTCGATGATGTGCTTCGCCGTCACCTGGCGTTCCCCCTGGTTCCGTTTCGATTGTCTGAATGGCGCGCATGTTCGGGGTCCGCCGCCCCTTGCGCAAGGGCGCTCAGCCCGCCACCGCGGCGGCGATGTCGGCGGCGAAGCGGTCGACCACCTCCGGCGGGGTGTCCCAGGCGCACATGAAGCGGCAGCCGCCGGCGCCGATGAAGTCGTAGAACTTCCAGCCCTGCGCCCAGAGCCGCTCGATCGCCGGCTTCGGCAGGCGGGCGAAGACCGCGTTGGCCTGCGCCGGGAACATGATCTCCACCCCCGGCAGGTCGCGGATCGCCGCGTGCAGGCGGGCGGCCATCGCATTGGCATGGCCGGCATTGCGCAGCCAGACATCATCGTCCAGCAGGCCCAGCCAGGGGGCGGAGATGAAGCGCATCTTGGAGCAGAGCTGCCCCGCCTGCTTCACCCGATGGGCGAAGTCGCGCGCCTGCTCCTTCTTGAAGAAGACCACCGCCTCGCCCACCGCGAGGCCGTTCTTGGTGCCGCCGAAACAGAGCACGTCGACACCGGCGCGCCAGGTGATCTCCGACGGGTGCACCCCCAGGGCCGCGACCGCGTTGGCGAAGCGGGCGCCGTCCATATGCACCTTCAGGTCGTGGCGCTTCGCCATCGCGGCGATGGCGCGCAGCTCCGCCACCGAATAGAGGGTGCCGACCTCCGTCGCCTGGGTCAGGGAGACGACCTCCGGCTTCGGGTAGTGCACGTCCGATCGCGCCGTGACCTTGGCGGCGATGGCATCGGGGGTCAGCTTGCCTTCCGGCCCGTCGGCCAGCAGCAGCTTGGCGCCGTTGGAGAAGAATTCCGGCGCGCCGCATTCGTCGGTCTCGATATGCGCCAGGGCATGGGCGACGATCGAATGATAGGGCTGGGTCAGCGCGGCCAGGGCCAGTGCGTTCGCGGCCGTGCCGTTGAAGACGAAGAAGATCTCGCAGTCGGTCTGGAACAGCTCCCGCATCCGGTCGCAGACGATCTGCGTCCAGCGGTCGTCGCCATAGGCGGGCTCGTGGCCGGTGCCGTCCGCCCGGACCGTCGCTGCCAGCACCTCCGGGCAGATGCCGGCATAATTGTCGGAGGCGAAGTGGCGGGCAGGTTCGGCGGCGTCGGACATCTTGGCTCCCCGGAACTGGGACTGGCGGCGGGACTGGCGGGCGGGACTGGCATGCAGCGGGCGGCGCAGCCTAGCCTGGGGGCCGATGGCCGCGCCAGACGAGCGGCGGCACAGAGGGACGGTACTGGGGAAGGGACCATGCGACCACGGCTGCATTTCGACCTGCATGAAGGCGCCGGCCCGCCGCTCCTGCTGGTGCACGGCTTCATGTCCAGCCGGGCGCAATGGGCGGCGAACCTGCCGGCGCTGCAGCGGGTCGCCAGCCCGGTGACGGTCGAGCTGTGGGGCCATGGCCGCTCGCCGGTGCCGGAGGATGCCGCCCTGCACGACCCCCGCGCCTATGCCGAGCAGTTCGAGGCGATCCGCCAGGAGATCGGCGGCGAGCCCTGGTATGCCGTCGGCCAGAGCTTCGGCGCCGGCCTGACCCTGCGCTACAGCCTGCTCTGCCCGGAGGCCCTGTTCGGCCAGGCCTTCACCAACTCGCTCTCCGGCCTCGCCGCCGACGGGCCCGATGCGGCGGCGGAGCGGGCGGCGCGGCTGCGCGGCCTGTTCGCCGCCGGCGCCCCGCTGACCGAGCTGCCCTTCCATCCCCGCAACGGCCGCCGCCTGCATCCGGACGTGCGGGCGGGGCTGGAGGCGGATGCCGAACGGCTGACCCCGGCAGGCCTGCTGGGCTGCATCGAGGGCAGCCGCCCGACCCTGTCGGTGCTGGGCGACCTGCACCGGATTGCCGTGCCGACCCTGATGATCGTCGGTGTCTGGGAAAAGGCCTTCCTGCCGCTGGCCGCGCTGGCGGAGGCCCGCCTGCCGGGCCTGCGCACGGTGCGCCTGGACGGCGGCCATTCCATCAATGCCGAGGCGGTGGAGGCGTTCGACGCGGCGCTCGCCACGCATCTCGCCGATTGCCGCGCAACCGAACCCGCCAGGAAGGCCGCACCATGATCGTCCTGTACGAGCATCCGCTCTCCCCCTATGTGCAGAAGGTGAAGATCGCGCTGCGCGAGAAGGGGATCCCCTTCGAACTGCGCCGCGCCGGCGGCCGCGGAGCCGGCGCGGAGATCGCCGATTTCCTTGACGGCAATCCCCGCGCCGAGGTGCCGTTCCTGCTGCACGAGGGGCTGCGGCTGTTCGATTCCACCATCCAGCTCGACTATCTGGAGGAGGCCTTTCCCGACCCGCCCCTGATGCCGCCGGACCCGGCCGCCCGCGCACAGGCCCGCAGCATCGAGGAGGTGATGGACACCCACTACGAGGCGGTGAACTGGGGGCTGGGGGAGCTGCGCTATTTCCGCCGTGCGGAGGGGCGCGACGCGGCGGACCTGAAGGCGGCGGCCCGCCGCCAGATCGCCGGCTTCCATGCCTGGCTGGAGGCGCGGCTGGCGCCCGGCGCCGAGTGGTTCTGCGGACCGTTCGGGCGCGCCGACCTGTCCGTCGTGCCGTTCCTCAATGCGTCCGCCAGCTTCGGCTTCCCGCCGCCGGAAGGCTCGGCCCTCATCGCCTGGCTGGCGCGCGCCAATGCCCGCCCGGCGGTGGCACAGACGGTGGCCGAGGCACGCGCGGCGGTGGCGGAGATGGCGAATGTCCACAAGGCGCTGGAGGCCGGCCGCTTCCGCCGCCAGTACCGCGACCATCGTCTGGAATGGATGATCAAGTCCGGCGGCCTGCAGGTCGTGCTGGACGGCATCGGCCGCGACACCATCCGCTTCACGCCCGACATGGACTGACCGGCCCGTTGTGCCGGAGCGGGTGCAGGTGCGCGCCTGCGCCGCATTGCGACCTGCCCGGCGGACACGATCTCCGTCAGAGGATGGATGCGATCCCCCGGCAGGAAAGGCAAGATCATCCGCAACCTCCGCGTTCTTCTTCTCGCCGTCGCGATGGTCGGCGTCATGAGCGGGCTGGTCGTCTACGCGCCAACCTTCTACCGCATGTTCTGCGCCCTCACCGGCTTCGGCGGCACGTTGCAGCAGGTGGCGCTGCCGCAGGACGGCAAGGCGGCTGGGACGGCCGATGCCGGGCGGCCGGTGACCGTCTCCTTCGACGCCAATGTCGCGCCGGGCCTGCCCTGGGCGTTCGAGCCGGCGCAGCGGCAGGTGGAGGCGCGGCTGGGCGAGCCGGTGGAGATGCGCTATCGCGCCCGCAACCTGTCCGACGAGACCATCGTCGCCCGCGCCACATTCAACGTGACCCCGTACAAGGCGGCGCCCTACTTCTTCAAGATCGAATGCTTCTGCTTCACCGACGAGCGGCTGGGCCCGGGCGAGGCGGCGGAGATGCCGCTTGTCCTCTATGTCGACCGGCAGCTGCAGAAGGATCCGGAGACCCGCGACGTGACGGAGATCACCCTGTCCTACACCTTCTTCCGCCAGGACGGCCTGTCGCCGGAGGAGATCGCCGCCGCCCGCGACCTGGCAGGCGGGTCGGCGCAGCTGGACAGGCAGCTGCAGCGCCAGGGCCGGGTGGAGGTGGAGAACGATGCGCCCCGGCAATAGACGTCCGGCCTGCTGTGCCGCGGTTCTGGCGGTCGCGCTGCTGCTCGCTGCGGCGGTGGGGCCGATGGCCCCCGCAGCGGCGCACAGCTATCGCCTGGGCGACATCGCCATCGGCCATGTCTGGGCGCCGCCGCCGGCGCCGGGCGTGGACGAGGTCATGGTCTATGGGCCGTTCCTGAACCTCGGGACCGTGCCGGTCCGCCTGCAGGGGGCCTCCAGCCCGGTCGCCGTGCAGGCGGAACTGGAGGTCACGGAACAGGGCGCCGGGCGGCGCCTGGATGCGGTGACCCTGTCGCCGGGGGTGCCGCAGGCACTGGCGTCCTGGCAGGCGCATATCCGCCTGACCGGGCTGAAGCGCGACCTGAAGGCCGGCGATTCCTTCGACCTGGTCCTCGATTTCGGGCCGGCCGGTTCGGTCGATGTCGAAGTCCTGGTGGAGGCCCAGGGCGGCCACTGAACCGGGCCTCAGGCCGCCATCAGGCCCCATTCAGGCATTTGCCGGCCGCGCCATCAGGGCCAGGATCTCGAACAGCATCTGCGCGCCCACCTGGGCGGTGTTGGTGGTGGCATCGTATTGCGGCGCCACCTCCACCACATCGCCGCCGACGATGTCCAGGCCGTCCAGCGCGCGCAGGATCGCCTGGCATTCCCGCGGCGTCATGCCGCCGACCTCCGGCGTGCCGGTGCCCGGCGCGAAGGCGGGGTCCAGGCAGTCCACGTCGAAGCTGACATAGACCGGCCCGTCGCCGACCACCTCCCGCGCCCGGGCCGCGATCGAGGCCGCCGGCATGGCGGCGACATCCTCGATATGCAGCACCGTCATCTCCGCCTCGTAGGAGAATTCCCAGAGGAATTCCGACGAACCGCGGATGCCGATCTGGATGCAGCGGTCCGGGTCCAGCACCCCGTCCAGCACCGCCTGGCGGAACGGCCCGCCATGGTGGAACTTCGACCGGTCGTATTCGCCGCCGGTGTCGCAATGGGCGTCGAAATGCACCATGCCCAGCGGCCGGTCGCGGCCCAGCGCCTTCATGATCGGGTAGGTGACCGAATGGTCGCCGCCGACCGACAGCGGCCGCACCCCGGCATCGCGGATCGTGCCGTAGAAGTCCGCGATATCGGCGATGCTGGTCTCCAGGCTGAAGCGGCTGCGGAACGGCACGTCGCCGATGTCGCGCACCCGCGCCTCCAGGAACGGCACCCGGTGGAACAGGTGGTGATAGGGGCCGACCCGCTCGATGGTGCGCACCGCCCGCGGGCCGAAGCGCGCGCCCGGCCGGTTGGTGACGCCGAGGTCCATCGGCACGCCGACCAGGGCGATGTCGACATCGGCCAGGGCGGCCGCATCGGTGCCGTCGACCGGCGGCACGTCCAGGAAGGTGGCGATGCCGGAATAGGGCGCCCAGCGGCGGCCGTCGGCCTTGAACTGCACCTCCGCCAGCGGCTGGAAGCGGGGATCGTACATCTGCCCCGGCGCCTGGTTCTCGAAGCGCGCGCGCAGCCTCTTCAGCTTGTCCTGGTCCACCCGGCCCTCCTCGCCTCTGCGGTCCCGCCCGCAGCCTAGCGCAGCATCCGCCCGCGCCAGAAGCCGCGGCCTGCGCCGGGCGCCGGCCGGACCGGCTAGGGGCGCAGCAGGTGGCGCAGATGCGTCTCCACCTCTGCCACCGGCGCCTGGGCGAGGTCGAGGGCGAGCTCCCCGGCCAGGCAGTCGCGCAGGCCGTCCGGCAGGCGGGCGCGCAGCTCGCCCAGCGCCTTCGGCGGTGCAGCCAGGACCAGGCGTTCGAAGGCACGATGCTCCCAGGCATCCACCACCGCCGCCGCGACCCGGTCCAGGAACGCCAGCCCGGCCTGCGCGTGCGGCGTGGTGCGGGCCGGATAGCCGTGGCGCGGTCCGCCGCGGCTGGCAAAGCCGGTGTCCGGCGGGTGGGAGCCGGCCTCGTGGCTGGCCGGCAGGTGGGTCTCCTGCGCGAAGCCCTCGACCGGGTGCAGGCGGCCGCCGCCGCCCTCGGTGGTGAACATGCGGGCGTGCTGGTGGTCCGCGGTCAGGATCCACAGGACGGGTGTCTTCATTCTCTTTCCTCTGACGGGTTCAACTGACGGGCTCATTGCCGGCGGACCGCCGGCCCTGGCGGCGCCGCGGCTCAGCCGATCCGGCCAACCACGCGGCTCCGGCCGGGCAGCCAGATGTTCCGATTGCGCGCGACGATCTGCAGGATCTCGCCCTCGCCGATCTCCCGCAGCGCGCGCAGGTCCTCCTCGCCGTCGGCGAGGACGAACAGGGTGCGGCAGCGGCGCGGCTGGCCGGGGCGGGCCTGCAGCCGCACCTCGAACAGGGTCTTCATGCCCATGATGATCGGCCCATCCGGTGTCGCCGGCTGCGGGGCGGCCCGCCGCCGGCGACCCGAAGAGGGCGTGCCGCTGCGCTATTCGGCAGCGTGTTGCAGCGGCGCGGTGGCAGACGCGCCGCCGGCGCCCCCCAGCCTGGCGAGGGCGGCCTGCAGTTCGCCGGTGGCGTCGGCGAGGCGGCGGCCATTGTCGGTATAATCCTCCACCATGGTCCGGATGAAGGCGGAGAGGATCTCGGCCGCCTCCGACGGCGACCGGCAGCCCGCCATGTCGCCCTGGTGCTGCACATCGCGCTCCAGCCGCCGCGCCAGGAACCGCAGTTCCTCCTGCTGGATCTCCGTCAGCTTGCTGAACATCAGCTCCGTCATCCGCATCCAGGTGCCGAAGCCGGTTCCGGCGAGATCGGTGCCGCTACCCGTGCCGCCGACAGCGGCGAATGGGGCGAACAGGAAGGCGTAGGGTCCTGTTGCCGCGTCGCCGCCGGTGGCTTTCGCTGCCTTGCTGCTGGTCATCCCCGGTCTCCATCCTCTCATGGGAGGGTCGTCGGGCAGTGCCGCGCGCCTTTCGAAAGCGGTGGTGGCTGCCCGGGTTCGTTCCCAGGTTGCAGCCGGGACGCCGGATCCCGCATTGATCGAGATCAACCGGCGTCCCGGCGGTCGCAGGTGGCGGCTGGGGTTCAGGTATCCAGCGGGGTCAGGCGTCCAGGCGGCGGCCCAGCGCCTCCAGCAGGGCGGCACCGTCGCCGCGCCAGGATGCGCCGTGCATGCAGGCCAGGATGCCGGGCTGCAGCGCGGCGAGTTTGCCGATCAGGGCGGATCCGTCGCGGGTGTGGGAATAATAGTCCAGGGCGCTGCGGGCCTGTTCCGCCGGTTCCAGGATGTCCGCCTCGGTCAGCGGCGGATGCTCGGCGCCGAACTGGGTGAACAGGTCGCCGCAGAACAGGGTGCCGGTGCCGCGCTCGTACAGGTGACCGCATTCCCAGCCATGCGGCAGGTGCGGCGTCGCGATCCAGGTCACCTGGTGGCCGCCCAGGTCCAGGACCTGGCCGTCGGCCATGGCGAATGGTTCGCGATCGGCGATATCGCCGACCGAGACCATGGCCGCGATCTCGCCGCAGAGCGGCACCGCCTGCGGCGCCGCGGCCAGGAAGTCGTTCAGCGCGCCGCATTCGTCCGCCTCCACATGGGAGAAGGCGATGTAGCGCAGGCGCTCCACCGGCAGCACCGCTTCGACCGCCGCCCGGGTCAGCGGGAACATGCCGCGCGGGCCGGTGTGGTAGAGCAGCGGTTTCTCGCCCGCGATCAGGAAGCGGTTGAAGGTGAAGCCGGGCGGCAGGGCCTCGCTGGGCGGCACCGGCGTGCTGATCCGGTGGATCCCGTCGGCGATCTCGTCGACCGTGGTGCCGCTCTCGGCATGGACGATGGGCATCTGCGCTCCTCCCGCGATACGGGCCCGCCGGCCCGACATGGCGAAACACCCTGTTTCACGAAAATACGATGCGCCGCGCCGCTGCGCTTGTCAACTTTCGCGAAACAGGCTGTATCATTCCTGCATGAACCGTCCCTACAGGAAGAAGGTCCGCGGCGCGCGGCAGCAGCAGACCCGGCAGCGGATCGTCGAGGCGACGATCGCCCTGCACCAGGAACGCGGCATCGCGGCGACGACGATCGGCGACATCGCGGCGCGGGCGGGTGTCGGCCGGGTCACGGTCTACCGCCATTTCCCGGACGAGGCGGCGCTCTCGGCCGCCTGCAGCGGGCAGTATTTCGAACGCAATCCGCTTCCCGACCCCGGTCCCTGGCGCGCCGAGGCCGACCCGCAGGCCCGCCTGCGGCTGGGCCTGGCGGAAACCTATGCCTTCTTCCGCCGCACCGCGCCGATGCTGGCGAAGGTCTATCCCGAAGCCCGCGACCATCCGGCAATGGCGCCCATCCATGCGCACTGGCAGGCGATGGTGGAGGTCCTGGCGGAGCCCTGGCCCGAATCCCTGGCGGAATCCGGGGCGGAATTCGGGGCGGAATTCGGGGCGGAACCCGGGGTGGAAGCCGGGGCGGCGGGCGGCCGGAAGGGGGCGCTGCTCGACGCGGCGCTGGCGCTCGCCCTCGACTTCGAGACCTGGCACCTCCTCGCCCTGCGCCGCGGGCTGGACGATGCGGAGGCGGTCGACCTGATGGCCCGGCTGACCTGTGACTGCGGGGGCGCCAGGATCAGGGTTTCGTGATGCCATGCATTGGCGCTTGCGGCCGTGAGGGCCGCGGGTCTAGCCTCGGGACTTCCTTGAACGTCGAGACCCTTCCGCCCGCATCATGACGGTGTCAGCCGAAACGATCCGCAGGGGCCTTCTGGCCCTGGCCGCCATCCTGGCGGTGCTCGGCCTGTCGCTGCTCCCGACGGCCGGCGAGGCGGCACCGCTTGCCGCCGCCGCGGGCGGGCAGACGGCATTCCATTGCGAAGGGCTGCCGTCCGCCGCTTCCGGCGGTATCCTTGCCGTGGGCGGAACGGCCGCCGGCCACCTGCTTGGCGACAGGCAGCGCGGCAGCGACGAGCACGGCCTCCATACGCCCGGCCCCGATGCGGCCGGCCACGGCTCTTCCGGCCCGGATGTACCGGGCGCCGATGCAGCCGGCCAGCATGCCCCGGGCCAGCATGCGCCGGGCCAGCATGCTCCGGGCCACGCTTCGGCCAGTTGCTGCGCGGTCGGGTGCGTATCCGCACTGCTGCCCGCCTTCCCCGCCTGGGACGGGCCGGCCTTCCCGCGGCTCTGGGCCGCATATCCGCTGCAGAACCCGCCTTCCCGCTTCCGGGAAGGCCCGTTCCGTCCCCCGCGCATCGCAGCCTGAGCTGCGCCGCCCCGGGTCGCCGTCCTGGCGGTCCCGGCATGGCCCCCCGATGCCCGCCGGTCCGGCGGCAGGCCGACCGCCTGTCCGCTGACCGCGGCGCCATCGGGGCCGCCCCGGCGCAAAGCTCCTGAACCCGGGACAGCCGGGGACGCCTGTGGTCTCCCTGCCTGTCCGGAAGTTTTGCAATGCGACAAACGGACGAACGAAAATGGATTTCCGAATCTGGCGCGAACGGCGCCGCGGCTCTGCACTCCCCGGCCTTGCACTCCCCGGCCTTGCTCTCTTGGCCCTTGCCGCATCGGGCCTCGCCCTTTCCCTGCCGGCGCATGCCGCCGGCAGCCATGCCGGCGGCCATCACGATGCTGCCGGCGGCGGCATGATGGGGGCGGCCGCCCCGGCCGCCGAAGCGGACCGCACGGTCAGGATCAGGCTGCTCGACAACCGCTACGACCCGGCGGTGGTCGAGGTCTCCGCCGGCGAGACGGTCCGCTTCGTGGTGACCAATGACGGCAGCCTGGTGCACGAGTTCAACCTCGGCACGCCCGCGATGCACGCCGCCCATCAGAAGGAAATGATGGAGATGGTCGATGCCGGCGTCCTGGAGGCCGACCGGATCAACCACGACAAGATGTCGGGCGGGCACGGGATGGACCATGACGACCCGAACAGCGTGCTGCTCGAACCGGGCCAGAGCGGGGAGGTGGTCTGGACCTTCCCGGAAGAAGGCAGTGTCGAGATCGCCTGCAACGTGCCCGGCCATTACGAGGCCGGCATGAAAGGCGAGGTCGCCGTCCACTAGCGTGCCGGACCGGCGAGGGCGGCGCAGGACCGCACGACCGCACCGCCCTCGCCTCCCGGCACCGGATCCCCGGCGCTTCCGGTCCTGCCGGACGCGCCCCTACACGGAGCCTGACATGCACAGGTCAATCGGGCGCGGCGCCCTCGGCGCCGCCGCCATCTCGCTCTCCCTCGGTTTCGCCGGCGCCGGCACGGCGACAGCGGCGACCTACGACCTCACCGTCGACCGGGTCACCATCGATACCGGCGATTTCGTCAAGCAGGGCATCGGCTACAACGGCGCCTCGCCGGGCCCGGTGCTGCGCTTCACCGAAGGCGAGGAAGTCACCATCAACGTCACCAACAACCTGGACGAGCCGACCTCGATTCACTGGCACGGCCTGATCCTGCCGTTCCAGATGGACGGCGTCCCCGGGATCAGCTTCAAGGGGATCGCGCCCGGCGAGACCTTCACCTACAGCTTCCCGATCGTGCAGACCGGCACCTACTGGTTCCACAGCCATACCGGCTTCCAGGAGCCCGACGGTGCCTTCGGCGCCATCGTGATCACGCCGAAGGACGGCGAGGCCGTCACCGCCGACCGGGACTATGTCGTCCAGCTGACCGACAAGCACCCGCATTCCGGCGATCGCATCATGCGCAACCTCAAGCTGATGCCGGACTACTACAACCGCAAGCAGCGCACCCTGGGCGATTTCTTCGACGACGTCTCGGCGAAGGGGCTGGACGCCACCCTGGCGGACCGCGCGGCCTGGGGCGAGATGCGGATGATGCCGACCGACATCGAGGACCTGCAGGGCTTCACCGGCCTGATCAACGGCATGGGGCCGGAGCAGAACTGGACCGGGATCTTCGCGCCCGGCGAGACGGTGCGGCTGCGCTTCATCAACTCCTCGGCGATGACCTTCTTCGACATCAGGATCCCCGGCCTGAAGATGAAGGTGGTCCAGGCGGACGGCAACGATGTCGCGCCGGTCGAGGTCGACGAGCTGCGCATCGCCGTGGCGGAGACCTATGACGTGATCGTCGAGCCGCGGGAGGACCGCGCCTATACGATCTTCGCGGAATCGATGGGCCGCTCCGGCTTTGCCCGCGGCACCCTTGCGCCCCGGCCGGGCATGTCGGCCGAGGTGCCGGAACTGCGGCAGCCCTCGCTGCTGACGATGGCGGACATGGGTATGTCGCATGGCGGCATGGACCATGGGGGCATGTCTCACGGATCGATGGATCACGGGACGATGGCGTCCGCCGACGATGCGGCGGCGGCCCCCATGGATCCGTCGCAGATGGACCATTCGAAGATGGACCATGCGGCGATGGGCCACGGGACGATGGCGGCCGCCGACGATGCGGCGGCAGCCCCCATGAATCCGTCGCAGATGGACCACTCGAAGATGGACCATGCGGCGATGGGCCATGGGACGATGGCGTCCGCCGACGATGCGGCGGCAGCCCCCATGGATCCGTCGCAGATGGACCATGCGCAGATGGACCACGCGGCGATGGGCCATGGCGGCCAGGGCATGGCCATGCCGGACGGCCAGGATCCGTTCTATGCGCCCGGCAGCGGCTTGCTGCCCGAGGCCGCCAATGGCGGCAAAGTGCTGTCCTATGCCGACCTGAGGGCGGCCCGGCCGCTCTATCCGGACCGCGCCCCGACCCGCGAGATCGAGCTGCGGCTGACCGGCAACATGGAACGCTATTCCTGGTCGATCAACGGCGTGAAGTACGAGGATGCCGACCCGATCCGCCTGCAGTACGGCGAGCGGGTGCGGTTCAAGTTCGTCAACGAGACGATGATGACCCATCCCATGCACCTGCACGGCATGTGGTCGATCCTGGATGTCGGCGCGGGCCAGTGGAACCCGGTGAAGCATGTGGTCAGCGTCGCGCCGGGGACCACCCTGTTCATGGAGACGGAGGTCGATGCGCCCGGCCAGTGGGCCTTCCACTGCCACCTCTCCTACCACGCCGCCAGCGGCATGTTCCGCAAGGTGATCGTGGAGGGCGGCCCGAAAAGGGCCTCCGCGCTTCCCACCCGCGTGCGGGAGGGCTGAGCATGCGAAAGACCGCAATCGCGCTCCTGGCTGCCGCCCTGGCCCCGCTTCTGGGGCAGGCTGTTGTCGTCATGCCGGCCGCGGCGCAGGAAAAGGCGCCCCTGTTCTACTACGGCCTGTCGATGGAGCAGCTGGAATACCGGACCGGCCGCAACTCCGACGTCTATGCCTGGGACGGCGACGCGATCGCCGGCACCGACGAATGGAAGGCCCGCCTGCAGAGCAAGGGGGAATATGTGAAGGACAGCCGTTCGTTCGAGACCCTCGAGAACCAGCTGCTGCTGCAGACGCCGATCTCCGCCTTCTTCGATGCCAAGGCGGGGGTCCGCTACGACATGCCGCGCGGCTATGACCGGCTGTACGGCGTGGTCGGGCTGCAGGGCCTGGCGCCGCAATGGTTCGAGATCGACGCCGACCTGTTCCTCAGCGAGAAGGGCGATCTGTCCGCCCGCCTGGATGCGGAATACGAGCTGCTGGTCACCAACCGCATCATCCTGGTTCCGGCAGCCGAGGTGGACATCGCCTTTTCCGAGGATCAGGAGGCGGAGGTCGGCGCCGGGCTGAGCACGGTCGAGCTCGGGCTGCGCCTGAGCTACGACCTGATCGACCGCGCCGTCAGCCCGTATCTGGGCGTTCACTACGAACGGGCCTTCGGCGACACCGCCGCGTTCCGGCGGGCCGACGGCGAGGATGTCGACGATGTCTTCTTCGTCGTCGGCACCAGACTGCTGTTCTGAGGCCGGCCCAGGCAGCGTTCCGGGGAACCAGGGTGCAGGGCCGGGGGTTGCGGCCCTGCACCCGCCGCCGCCGTAAGATCAGGGAGCCCGCATGACCGACCGCTACAGGAAGAACAGCCTCTCCCTGCCGGGGGCGGTGGGCATGGGGACGGGCGTGATGATCGGGGCCGGCATCTTCGCCCTCACCGGTCAGGTCGCGGAACTGGCCGGGCCGTTCTTTCCGCTGGCGTTCCTGGCGGCGGCCGTGGTCAGCGGCTTCAGTGCCTACAGCTATGTCAAGCTGTCGAACGCCTGGCCCTCGGCCGGCGGCATAGGCATGTACCTGCAGAAGGCCTATGGCCGCAGCGCGATGACCGGCGCCGGCGCCTTGCTGATGGCCTTCTCGATGGTCATTAACGAGAGCCTGGTTGCGCGGACCTTCGGCACCTATACGCTCCGGCTGTTCGAGATGCCGGAGGACGACATCCTCGTTCCCGTCCTGGCGGTCGGTCTGATCCTGTTCGCGTTCCTGGTCAACATTTCCGGCAACCGGGTGATCGGGCCGGTCTCCAAGGTTTCCGCCGTGCTGAAGATTGCCGGCATCCTCGCCTTCGCCGCGGCGGCCCTGTGGGCGTCCGGCCTGTCCCTGGCACCGCTCCTGGAAGCCGGGCAGGCGGAGCCAGCGACGGCGACAGGGTTCATCGCCGCGACGGCGCTGGCGATCCTGGCCTACAAGGGCTTCACCACGATCACGAACAGCGGCGCCGAACTGAAGGACCCGCACCGCAATGTGGGGCGCGCCATCGTGGCATCGCTGGCGATCTGCCTGATCGTCTACCTGCTCGTGTCACTCGCCGTCGGCCTCAACCTTCCGGTGGACGAGATCGTCGCCGCGAAGAACTCCTCCCTGGCGCAGGCGGCGCGGCCTGCCCTGGGGGCCTATGGCGAGTGGTTCACGATCGCGATCGCGATCCTGGCCACGGCATCCGGCCTGATCGCCAGCGTCTTCGCCGTCTCCCGGATGCTGGCGATGCTCTCCGACATGGAGATCATCCCGCATCGGCATTTCGGCATGCCGGGAACCGTCCAGACCCACACCCTCGTCTACACCGTGGTCCTTGCGGCGCTGCTGGCGGCGTTCTTCGACCTGAGCCGCATCGCCTCGCTGGGCGCGATCTTCTACCTGATCATGGACATCGCCATTCACTGGGGTGTCCTGCGCCATCTCCGGCAAGATGTCGGTGCCAGTCCCTGGATCGTGGCAACGGCGATCCTCCTCGACCTGGTGGCGCTGGCTGCGTTCCTGTGGATGAAGGGCGGCGAGGATCCGGTGATCGTGCTCCTCGCGTTCGTGGGGGTGATCCTGATCTTCGGCTTCGAGACCCTGTTCCTGCGACGGCACCGGACAGCCGGAGGGGCGCAGGGCTGAAGCGGCCGGGCCGGAGCGTCTTGCCCGCCGGATCGGTCTTGCCCGCCGGATCGTCTTCGCCGCCGGATCGTCTTCGCCGCCGGATCGTCTTCGTTAGGGGAGAATCGCCCGGCGCGGCGTCAGCCGCGCAGTTCGCTATCAGCGATTGTCGCGGCCCCGGCCCGGGCCGGAGAACAGGTATTTCGCCAGCGCCGCGATGCCGAGGACCAGGAGCAGCAGCAGAAGCAGCCAGGTCAGTCCCATGCCCCAGCCCATCAGGCCGCCCATGTCGTGCATATAGCCTTCGCTTCCGAACATGCCGTTCCTCCCGGCGCCTGCGGCCTCTGCTGCCTTCCCGACGGGCCCCCGCGGCGCAACGGGTGCGGGGCGCGGCAGCTCCAGCGGACGCGGTTCGCGTTCCGCCGCCGGACCCCGACGGATCGCATCGGCGGCGGCATGGAGCATTGACCCAGATCAAGGACAGCGACCTCGTGGATGCCAATATATTCGAACATTCGAATATTGATATTTAACGAGGAGACAGCCATGACACTCGACTGGAGGATCGGAGGCCTGGCCCTCGGCCTGGTCTTCTTCGTCGCCGTCCTGCTGGTGAAGCCGATCGGGGTGTCCACCCAGTTCGTGATCCTGGACGGCATCCTGTGGAACGCCGTGGATGCCGCGGCGGTCACGCAGACGGCGGAAGGCTATGCCTCGGGCAATGCCTATCTGGCGAAATACGCCAAGAATGTCGCCAACCCCCTGAACTACAGTTTCGTCTTCGTCCTGGCGATGATCGTCGGCGGCGGGCTGTCGGCCTGGCTGCGCGGCGGCATCGGGCCTGCGGAGAAGCGGGTGCCGGCGCTGTGGCGGGAAAATTTCGGTGACGGCCAGGCGGCGCGCTATGCCGCGGCCTTCGTCGGCGGCTTCATCGTGCTGTACGGCGCCCGGCTGGCCGGCGGCTGCACCTCCGGCCACATGATGTCCGGCATGATGCAGACGGCCCTGTCCGGCTTCATCTTCGCCGCCGGGGCCTTCGCCGCCGGCATTCCCACCGCGATGCTGCTTTACCGGAAGGAGGGCTGAGCCATGGAAATCATCCTCGCGCTTGTCATCGGTGCCGCCTTCGGCGCCGTGCTGGACCGGGTCGGCGCGTCGAACCCGAGCGTGATCGGCCGCATGCTGGCGCTCACCGACCTGCGCCTGATGAAGGCGATCCTGCTGGCGATCGGCACCGGCGCCGTCCTGATGTTCGCCGGGCAGATGCTGGGCCTGGTGGATGTCGGCCACATGTCGGTGAAGGCCGCCCATGGCGGCGTCCTGGTCGGCGGCCTGCTGCTCGGGCTCGGCTGGGCGCTGGCCGGCTACTGCCCGGGCACCGGGCTCGTGGCCCTGGGCGCGGGCCGGCGCGACGCGCTCGCCTTCGTGGCCGGCGGCCTGCTGGGCGCGGCGGCCTACATGGTCACCCATCCGGCCGCGCAGTCGGCCGGCCTGCTGGACCCGGTCGCCGGCGGCAAGGTGACTCTCGGCACCGTGCCCGGCGCCGACTATCCCGGACTGACCGACCTGCCGGGCGACATTCTCGGCATCGTCCTCGGCTTGGCCTTCGTCGCCATCGCCTTCCTGCTGCCGGAGCGGCTGAAGGGTGCGGCGCGGCCGGTGGCGGCGGAGTGAGGGGTTGAGATCTACCCTGGACGCGCCAGGCTTGCCGGCGCATCCGGGGCCCTCAGTTCAACAGCACCCGTGGCAGCCAGAGCGCCAGGTCGGGGAAGGCGATGACCACGCCCGGGCCGATCAGCTGCAGGGTGCCGAAGGGAATGATGCCCCTGTAGATCTGCTGGATCCTGATGTCGGCCAGGGAAATTGGAGGAGTCTTATGGCCAGTCTTGCTTGGGTGAGCCGCGATTCCTGAAAGCCAGCTTGATGCACTCTACCAGGTCGGGTGCGAGCGGATCTTCCAGAAGAAGGCGTCGGGCGCGTAGCGCGATCGGTCGGAGTTGCAGGCCGCTGCAGCGTACATGCGTAAAGGAGACACCCTTGTTGTCTGGCGGCTCGACCGACTGGCGCGCTCTGTCATGCAACTCGTCGAGATGGTCGAGGACCTGCAGGGCAGGGGATCGGTTTCCGCTCGATCACCGAGGTGATCGACACCACCAGTTCGGGCGGTTGGTTGATCTTCCACATCTTCGCCGCGCTGGTGGAGTTCGAGCGCGCTACAATCGGGGGAGCGTACCAATGCCGTTTTGGCATCAGCGAAATCCCGCGGTCGGCTCGGTGGGCGGGCACCGGTGGAAGACCTAGTGCAGGCGCGTCCTGTTGCGCGACAAGGCGATCACCGTTGAGAGTGTAGCGAAGCGGCTCGGCGTTGTGCCGTCGACACTCTATCGTCATCTCAGAGGCGGCTGTAGCGCCGTTCTCAACGCTTGGCCTACTGATGCCTGACCTGGAAGGCAGTTGCGTGGGCGAAGAATCTGGAACTCTTCGAACCGACGATGCCACAGAACTCAAACCGAGACGATTTCACGACGTCGACAAAGCTCCGCCTTGAACGGCAAGCGGGGAATCGTTGTTCGAACCCCGGGTGCCGTCAGCTCACAAGCGGCGCTATGTCTGATGTCTCGGATGTGATCAAGATTGGTGTAGCAGCTCATATTTGCGCCGCCGCTCCCGGGGGGCCTCGCTATGACGGGGACATGACGATCGGACAGCGGCGCAGTGCGGAGAACGGCATTTGGCTTTGTGAGAAGTGCGCGCGATTTGTCGACTCCAAGGACCCTAAATTTACCGTCGAGCTGTTAAAGGACTGGAAGTACCAGAGAGCCTCGGAAACTTTTCGAAGTGTAACGGAGCGCGCTCCCTTTGAAACCGCCGCGAAGAATCCGACAACTGATGAACTGAGAGACCGGCTCTGCGCAGCGGCCAAGGCGGATTTGGGCGTCTTCCGCAATACGACGAAATGGCCAGACACCACCATTGCGCTCACACTGAAAGTCGAAGGTGTTGACGAGGCACTCAGTACGCGAGCTCTTGCCGAAATCGTCACGGCGTTCGATGACCTCATTCTTGTCGCCGCCCCTGGGATGGGAAAGACCACCACGGTATTCCAGGTTGCTGAAGGTCTCCTGGAGACTGGGTGCGGCACACCGCTGATCGTTATGCTCGGCGAGTGGGCGACCGATAGTGATGATCTCCTCCAATCAATCTTGAAGCGATCCACCTTTGCGAGCGTCTCTCTGACGGACTTCTATGTAGCCGCTGCGCAGCCCGGCGTCGTGCTACTACTCGATGGATGGAATGAACTCGACGCTGGCGCTCGAGAGCGTGCACGTATCCAGATTTCCAGGTTAGAGGCGGAATTACCCGAGATAAGGTTTGTGTTCACCGCTCGCGAGCAAGCTCTTGATATTCCCTTTAGCGGTGTGCCGGTCGATCTCTTACCCCTTGCCGATGAACAGCAGATGGCGATTGCTCACGCTATGTGTGGGGAAGGTGGAAAAAGTCTTGTCGATCAGGCATGGCGCACCGCGGGGGTCCGCGAACTAATAACGATCCCCCTATACCTGACAGCGCTCCTGTCGTTGCCCGAAGGGAGTCCGTTCCCAACCACGAAAGAGGAACTGCTGAGACGGTTTGTCGATGCGCAGGAAAAGGATCCCAGGCGCGCGGCAGCGCTGCTGGCCGCCACTGACGGCTTTCACGATAAGTATCTCAGCAATCTCGCGATTTATGCAACAGACACGGGGAACACCTCCATCAGCGATGGAAATGCACGTAGAGCCGTTAGTACGACAATAAATATGCTATTGGATGACGGGCAAATAACCTTTGCGCCCTCTCAGCCACATGCTCTGCTTGACACACTGGTTAGTAACCACGTTCTGATGCGATCTGGCGATACGCCGGGGTATTTATTTCAGCACCAACAGTTCCAAGAGTGATATGCCTCACATGAAGTCGAGAGGCGTATGCTCTGGGCAGTCGCCGACAGCGCTGATCGCGAGCAACTCAAAGCCAAGGTGCTAAACAATCGTCCTTGGACGGAAGCGATCTTGTTCGCGGTCGAGCGTGCCTCCCGTGCCGGTGCAGACCGCAAGGCGGCTTGTAGTGCATCCATCATCTCTGCTCTCGAGGTAGATCCTATCCTTGCGGCAGAAATGATTTTTAGAGCGACTGAAGATGTGTGGATGCAGATCGGAGCCACTGTTCGAAATTTTGTGGACCGCTGGCATGTTCCTGGCGAGCCGGACCGGGCAGTGCGCTTCATGATCACGACCGGTAGATCTGAATTTCTAGATCTGCTCTGGCCACTACTCAGCCATGAGAATGACCAAATCCAATTGCGGACGCTCCGTGCTGCGGACCTTTTCCGGCCAACAGTTTTAGGCCAGAAAGCTGCCGAAAAAATTGTAGCCCTCTCACCGAAGATCCGGAAGAACATCTTACATCAGATCGCTATGAACAGCGGCATTGACGGTCTCGATCTAGCGACCGAAATCGCGAAGATCGACGAGAGCCCAGAGGTGAAGGCAGATGTTGTGGACGCCTTATCCTTCAGGCGTGCCGATCGCCACATTGCCGATGTGCTTAGTAACGCCGACGATGCAACTTTCGACATTCTGATCAAGAGCGGTCATGTCGATGACATATCGGACGAAGGAGTCCGAATTGGACTGGAGGCGGCGCGTAGACGCTTGGAGTCTTTCGACCGGCCGGCAGGTCAACGCCTATTAGCTCTCATTACTTCACGAGAAAATAGTCAAATCGATAAGAAAGTTGAATTACTTGTTGCGGAGATGGACTTAGATATCGAAGAGGGGGCAACGCGGCATCTCTTTGAGGAAGCAAACAGATTATATCCGCAGGGGTTTGCGAATGGCATTATTCGTCGCATTCGAGCGGGTCGTGAAATTTTCTCTGGCGCGGACAACATCTTGGCCACCGCGGGGTTGTCGCTGGAGGACGAAGACCTCCTGGGTATCGTGCTCATGACCTCGGAACTTCGTGATGGACCTGCTGATGCCGCTGCGTCTGCTCTGGGCCCGCAAGCAGTCGGTAAACTTCTCAATGCATATCTCGAAGCGTCTGCAGACCTGAGGCGTGCAGGCGACACATACCGCAAGGCCCTGAGCGACCGCGTATTTAGTCTCGGTAGACGCATTGGCCACACGCCCGGAGCTAGCCTGGTTGCTGCTGTGCAAGCCCGTGCGGACAACATCGTGGACGACGAGCTTGAGGATCTCGCCGATCTCCTCTCTCGGGAGAACGATGGGGAGGGGGCGCGAGGCAGGCCGTTCAACGAGGAATGCATCGATGCGATTCGCGCGTTCGCGCAAGACTGGGGCGAGCGTCTGCTTAAATCAGAGAAGGCTAGCCGGAGGGAGAAAGCCGCTATTGCAAAGTTGATCGGCCACGCGCCGTCCGTCGCGCTTCTGCCGATCCTTAAGAGGCTATTGGATGACAATCTGAGCCGTTATCGGTGCTTTCGCTGTGCGGCGGAGGCGAGCCGCTGGCGTGATCGTGACGCAGTTTCCGAGGCGCAGCAGCCTCATTTCTATCAATATCAACATGCCTTCACAGCGATTAGGGCGCCCGAAACTGACTCGATGATGGTCGAGTATCTCACCGACAAGGATTTCGGCGAGGCGGCCGCCATGGTACTTGCCGCGCATTGGTCGGACGTCAATGAGCCCAGGGTTGAGGGCGGATTTTTCCGTCGGGTCGATTTTTCTCGCGTCGAAGCACGCCGGGCCGCCCGGGCCGAGGACAGCACTGCAAGTTCTTGGGCGGGGGACATGATCTTCGATGCGATCGATCAGCTCATTGCGAATGGGGCGACGACTGAGCAGCAGAGGAGGGCAGTTTCTCTCGGCACAGTCGGTGCGCGGCTGCCGCATGGCGAGCGCACAGAGACGATCGCGAAGCTCCTTGCACTGGCACACAGAGAGGCTCGGGCTGGTCTACTCTTATCTCTGGCCCTCTCCGGTAAGGAACTAGAAATCGACCGAGTCAAAGAAGGCATTGCCGAGACGCTGGAAGCTGCCAAGCAGGAACCTTGGATTCTGCAGCAGAGCGAGGGCTATCAACTACGAGATTGGTTGCGGCTTCTGCCGTTCGCAAAGCCGTTGTCAGAAGTGCCGGACATCGTATGCGCTTTGCCGGTTTGCTGGCGCGACCCGCGTATGCTTGGGGAGTTGCTTCGTGGGCTTAGATACGGGCCAGCGAAGGAAGCGGAAACTGTACTGTTCAAACTGGCCGAGAACGATGCGCGTTTTTACCGTGACGATCAATGGCGGTTGACGGCTCTGCAGTTTGGAACACTTTATTCTGTCCGCTATCTCATTGATCTATTTATTGGAGGCGCGTTAGGCGGTCGATCGGGTGTCGATTGGGGTTGGCGGCGCGAGCTGGCCGGGCTGATGTCGAACCATCCGGAGCTTCGTCTTTCGGTGCGCGAAATCTTGAAGAAAAATCCGATAAATGAAGAGCTGGCGCGACTCGCTGAGGTGGTCAGCGAAAGCCCTCAGTTGGAGGACTTGTTTATATTAGTGCAGCTTGAGATCAAATCGTCGCGATCGTTTGTCAAAAGATACACCGTCGAGATGGCCATCACCGAAAGGATTCCGGTTGAAGGGTGGGTAAATACTTATAGGACCCTGCCGATCCCGTGTGCGGAGTTGCGAAGAAAGCTGCTAGCACTGGTCGGCAACGGATCTGCAGAGGATCCTGCGGTGCGGTGCCTTACTAGAATCGACGAGATCCGAGACATGTATGGTGCGCCCGAAGCCGAGCCGCGTCACCCGGATCTGGGCTCCGGCCGTCTTTGGCCCATTCTCGAGGCTCCTACTGCCTCGGAACTCATCTGAGATGACGAACATAGAAAGGCCATTTCAGAAGGCGACGTGCTCCGCAATTTCGAGGGCAACACCGTTGCGTGTGACATAAACACGGGCGATCGTGGTGCACCAGGGTAGGGAAGTGCCTGAAATATTTGACACAATCGAATATGAAGGTGGCCTTTGGATCGTGCCGCATTGGGTCGATACGCCGATTCTGGGGTTGACCCTGCGCTATCGGATTTCTCGGATCGACCAGCTGCTCGGTGCGCAGGTGACAATTGACGAGTTGCTCCGACCCTCCGAGTTCGCTGATGTGGATAATGAGTTCGCTTTCCCGCTGCCGGCAGCTGTGCTTGAGTTTGGATTTCCGCTCGGCGACATCAAGGGGCTCGTAATGATCGAGAGGCCGGATTTGGTTTTCCGAGGCGGGCATGGCGTGAACTAACGGCTCACTGAATGCCGTAGGCATTGTTGGAGAACGCATCAATGACTAAGGTACAAGAAATATTTAAAAAGTATGAAAATAGGGATCCAATGAATAGCCCTGAGATGCAACGTGAAATGCGGGATGTTCCCGAAGTTGAATTATATTTTTATCAATCATTTGACTCATCGGGGCAATCTCAGAATTTCAAAAAGCAAGTAGCAATGGTGCGCGCGGAATTAGATCGACGATCACATGCGCAGACTAGGAAGCTAACTACATCGGTTACAATTATAGCTGGACTAATGGGGATCGTCGGTACGGTTCTCGGGGCCTTTCTCGGATACTATCTCAAAGGATAGAGTGAGCGATTGGTGAAAGGCTATATAGCCTGGAGAATATATAATAATCACTTTACATAGATTGCATACGAGAATTAGGCCTTGTTCTGTACAGATGTCGCAGCATTCTCCATAAGATACATTATCCGTCTACTGGCAGATCGGCAGAACAAAGGGCGGTTGTTCCGGGAGCGACTGGCGCCATAGATCTATGACAGGCTGCAGGGTGCGTTTCGGCCAGAATTTGGGCGCGCCGATTGCCGCAAGGCAGGCGCTGTTCCAGTAGAGCCCGGCCCCGGACAGCCCGGCCTCGGACGGGGCGATCCCGGAGCGGACGGCACCGGCGACGGCATCGATGTCCCTGGACTCCGGGTAGATGTAGAGCGAGGTCGGGTTGCCCTCGACCAGCGAGATGATGTCCTGCGACGCGCTGCCGGACCAGGTCGTGCAGCCGTTGCTGCGGCCGCCCGTGTAGTTCACGAGAGTGCCGAACGGCACATACCCGTCCGGATCGGCATGAGGCGAGTCCGGGGAACGGAGACGGCACCGCCACCGCACGAACATCGCCGGATGACCGCCGATGGCGCGCTCGCGCGCGTTGCGCGTTTCCCCCTCCCCGTCGAACAGCAGGAACGTGCGATGAAACGCGCGCGTCTGGCCGGACTCGCCGTAATAGCCTTTGAAGGATGTTCGCGTTTCCGCCGTCATGTAGGCGCCGCCCATCGTCAGGTTGGAGCCTTCGGCATTGCTGAAGTTCCGGGCGCATTGGCGCTCGTTGGAAAAGTCCGCGCTCGGCAGCGTCCGGCCGCTGCCATAGCCCGCGGAGACCGCCCGGAACGTCCTGGCCGTCTCGCAGATGACGTAGAAGCGGCGCCCGGGCTGGCCGTCGCGCCCGGGCTGGCCGTTGCGCATAGTGCTCGGGCGCGTCGCATCCATGGCCAGGTAGCATGGATTCCGGACAATGCCCTGCCGCCGCTTCTCCTGGTACAGGGCCCGCGCCCGCGCCAGCACGATCGGCGCGATCTGACCCTCGCCGGTTCCGACATGGGGGTGCAGCCAGTCGGGGAAGACCGCCGGCTGGGCGCCGGCAGGGCTGGGCGCCAGAGCGAGAACCAGAGCCAGAGCCAGGGCCACGACAAGTGGCAGCATGGCCAAGAGAAATCGTCGTGACATCGAAAGCACTGAGAGCCGTTCCTGCCTGGCCTAGCCTGGTCTGGGCTGACGCGACACGCGCTTCTGATTCCCGTCTGTTCCAGCGCCGGCAGGCTACGCTGCGCCGAGGCCTCCGTATAGCGCCAGGGTAGCGGCTGGTCGATCCCGCGAATTGTCCGGCGCCGCGATCCGGCGCGCGCGCCAGCAGCCTGTACCGCGCACAGCCGCCGCAGCTGCCAGCGGCGCTCTCAGCCGTGGCGGCAGAATCGTCGCCCTGTCGCAGCCTCGGCTGTCGCCCTGGGCCGACCGGCAAGGGGTCCTTCGCCTTACCTTCTGGGCCACAATGCCGGAGGAGGTCGGCGACCGGTATCTTATCAAATCGCCCGCGTTGACCTGATCGTCTTCAGTTCAACAACACCCGGGGCAGCCACAGCGCGAGTTCGGGGAAGGCGATGACCAGGCCCAGGCCGGCCAGCTGCAGCAGGACGAAGGGGATGATGCCCTTGTAGATCTGCTGGATCTTGATGTCGGCCGGGGCGACCGCCTTCAGGTAGAACAGGGCGAAGCCGAAGGGCGGGGTCAGGAACGAGGTCTGCAGGTTCACCGCCAGCAGGATGGCGAACCAGTAGGTCACCTCGATCTTGGCGACATGGTCGCCGAAATCCATCGCCTCCACGATCGGGGCGAAGACCGGCAGGACGATCAGGGTGATCTCGATCCAGTCGAAGAAGAAGCCCAGGAAGAAGACGATCCCCATCAGCAGCACCAGCAGGCCCCAGGGCCCCAGGCCCAGATGCTCGATGAAGCCCTCCACCAGGGCATCGCCGCCCAGCGCGCGGAAGACGTAGGAGAACAGGGTGGCGCCGACGAAGATGCCGAACAGCATCGCGTTGGTCAGGGCCGCGCGGACCACCACGTCCTTGAGGGTGCGCCAGAAATTGCCGAAGGCGGGGCCGAAGCCCCGCACCTCGTCGGCGGTGCCGAGGTCGATCTTCGCCTCGCCCTCGAAATGCATCTCCTTCACCCCCAGGCCGGGCAGCAGCACCAGGTTGAGCAGGGCCAGGATCACGGCGCCCAGCGCGCCGACACCGGCGGCCTCCGTCGGCGTGGCCAGCCCGGCCAGGATCGAGCCCAGGACGCAGGCGATCAGGAAGACCGGCGGCACGAAGGAGCGCAGCAGCATGATGCCGTAGGCCGCCCAGTCCTGCGGCCCCATCCGCGCCGGCAGCTTCGGCGCCAGCTTCGGCCGGAAGCTGCACAGGATCAGGATATAGATCAGGTACATGCCCGACAGCATGAAGCCGGGGATGATCGCGGCGACGAACAGGTTGCCGACCGAGCGGCTGAGCAGGTCCGCCATGATCACCAGCATGATCGACGGCGGGATCAGGATGCCCAGGGTGCCGGAGGCCGCGATCGTGCCGGTCGACAAAGCCGGGTTGTAGCCGCGCGCCTGCATCACCGGCAGGGCCAGCAGGGACATCATCACCACCGAGGCGCCGATGATGCCGGTGGTGGCCGCCAGGATGGTGCCCATCAGGGTCACCGCCATGGCCAGCCCGCCCGGCACCCGCCGCAGCAGCACCTGCAGGCAGTTCAGCAGGTCGCGCGCGATGCCCGACCGCTCCAGCATCGTCCCCATGAAGATGAACATCGGGATCGCGGTGAGGATCAGGTTCTCGGCGATGCCGCCGAAGATCCGCCCCGGTATCGCGCCGAACTGCGCCCAGTCGAACAGCCAGTCGTCCAGCGCCATCGCGATGAAGGCGAAGGCCAGCCCGATGCCGCCGAGCACGAAGGCGACCGGGAAGCCGGAAAACAGCAGGATCGCCAGGGCGGCGAACATCAGGATCGGCAGGAGCTCCGTGAGTTCCATCGCGGATGCCCTCTCAGCCCAGGGTCTCCGCCGCCTTGGCTTCGGGCAGATGGCCCGTGAGCCCGGCGACGGACTTGATCAGCTGCGAGATCCCGGCCAGCCCCAGCAGCAGGAACAAAGCCGGCAGGGCCATTTTCAGGATCCAGATATGGGTCAGCCCGATGGTCGATTTCGATGCCTCATGCTCCTGGAAGGAGGCATGGGCATATTCGCCGGTGTACCAGACGCCGATCGCCACATAGGTCAGCAGGAAGACCAGGATGCCGAACACCTCGATGGCATAGCGGGTGCGGCGGCCGAACCGCTCCCGCACCAGGTCGATGCGGACATGGGCCTGCCGCGTATAGGCCCAGCCGATCACCAGGGCGAACAGGAAGGTGTGCAGCCAGTATTCCGATTCCTGCACCTGGGTGGAGTTCAGGCCGAACGGCTTGGGCAGGCCCAGATAGCGGGTCGCCACGTCGAAGCAGACGACGAGCACCAGGGCCACGCCGCACCACGCACCGATCCGGGCGACCACCGACAGGAACCCGTCGATGCCCGCGGACACGCGCAGAAGGAACGTCATCGGGAAATCAGCCTTCCTGCCGCCCCGGTCCGCGGCGCGGCGGCAGGGGACGGGGATGGAGGGATGTCCGCCGGGCGCGCCGGGACGGGCACGGCACGGCGGCCGTGGGACATGGCGGGCGACAGAACCGGGACAATGGCCCCGCCGGCGGCTGCCGGCGGGGCCGTGCCTCAGGACCGGCGGCCTGCGGCTATTTCAGGTAGCCCAGCTCGCCCCAGCGCTTGTAGTCGCTGCGATAGGCCTGCAGCGAGTCCCAGGCCTTCTTGAAGGAGGCATCCTCGGCCGCCAGTTCGGCCGCGACCTCGTTCCAGGTCGCCTCGTACTGGGCCAGGATCTCCGGCGGCCAGCGGTGCAGGGTGACACCCTTGGCCTCCAGTTCCTTCAGGGCGGCGCCCTGGATCGCCTCGCCCTCGGCCATGCCCAGGGCATAGTTGGCGCGGCAGGCCATGGTCAGCAGCGCCTTCTGCTGCTCGGTCATGGCGTCCCACTTCTCCTTGTTGATCATCAGCTCGAAGGCGGTGGACTGCTGATGCCAGCCGGGGAAGTAGTAGTGCTTGGCCACCTGGTAGAAGCCCAGGTTCAGGTCGATCGCCGGTTGCGAGAACTCGGTGGCGTCGATCGTGCCGCGCTCCAGCGCCGGGTAGATGTCGGCCGCCGCCAGCAGCTGAGTGTCGACCCCCAGCTTCTGCATCACCCGCGCCCCCAGGCCGAAGAAGCGCATCTTCTTGCCCTTCAGCTGCTCCAGGTTCTCCACCGGCTCGCGGAACCAGCCGGAGGCCTCCGGCGCGATGACGCCGCAGATCAGCGAGTGGATGTTGTGCTTGTGGTAGATCTCGTTCATGAGATCCTCGCCGCCGCCCTTCAGCAGCCAGCCGCCATATTCGCCGGCCGAGGGGCCGAACGGCACGGCGGCGAACAGCGCCAGCGCCGGCTCCTTGCCCTGCCAGTAGCCCGGCGTGGACCAGCCCGCATCGACGGAGCCGTTCTTGATCGCGTCGAAGACCTCGAGCGCGGGCACCAGGGCGCCGGGCTCGAAGAACTTGATCTGGATGTCGCCGCCGGAGGCGGTGTTGACGTTCTCTTCCAGGATCTTGCCGAGGGTGCCCAGCTGGGTGAGGCTCGACGGATAGGTCGAGGCCATCTTCAGGCGTACCGGCTCGGCCGCGGCCGGCGCGATCGCCGCCCCGGCCATGGCAAGAACCGCGGCTGTGGAAATCAGCAGCTTCCGCATCTTGGGACCTCCCTGAGTAAACATCCCTGATATGTTTTTTGTTGTCCTGCCGTGCGGGCAGCAGGCCAGGGCAGTCTACACGTTCGGAGCGAAGGCGAAAGCCGCGCGCGCCCCGCCGGTTGCTTGCCGATGGGCCGGCGGGTCCCGGCGGGCCGGACCGTCGTCAGTCCCGCCCGGCCAGCGCGTCCACCACGGCCTCATAGCTGTCGGCATCCTCGCCGCCTTCGCTCTCCGCCTTCGCGGCGGAGACGATCCACAGGATGCGGTCCAGATAGGCGGCGCGGGCGGCCTCGCGCTCCGCCGCCAGGTTCGGGTCGGGCGTGAAGGCGTCGATCGCGCCGGCGGGCAGCGCGCCGCTGCCGGCCAGCAGCCGCTCCGCCGTATCCAGCCGCTCCCGCAGCACCCAGACCTCGCCGGCCAGGGCCAGCAGCATGGAGACCAGCCGGTCGGTGTTCGGGTCGGGTGCGAAGGACGGGCGGCGGCCCTTCGCCTTGGTGCCGGGTGCCGGCGTCTGCGCCGTCATGCCGCGCGGGCGGCGTCTGCCGCCGGCTTGGCCGCGCCGACGATCTGCCAGTAGCGCCGGCCGCCGGAATCCCGTTTTTCGGAGAAGACATGCGCCGCATTGCCGGTGCGCGAGACCAGCGCGGAGACCAGGTCCTCCGGTGCGAAGCCGGCCTGGGTCAGCAGCGCACCGGCATCCATGTCGCGGAAGGTGCCCCAGAACGGCTCGTTGTTGTGGTGGGTGTCCCAGTCCAGCATGAAGGCGTCGAACGGATCCATGCCGTCATAGAGCGCCAGGTCGACATGCAGCATCAGCCCGCCCGGCCGCAGCAGCCGGTGCCCTTCCGCCATCACCTGGCGGATCGCCTTCGCCGAGGTCTCGTGCAGCAGGATGTGGGAGACGATCAGGTCGAAGCAGGCATCGGGATAGGGCGTCGCGGTGGCATCGGCCTGCCGGAAATGCACCGCCTTGCCCAGCGCCTCCGCCCGGGCATGGGCATAGCGCAGCTGGGGGGCCGAAACGTCGATCGCCTGGATCTCCGCCTCCGGGAAGGCATCGGCATAGGGCAGGGTGGAATTGCCGATGCCGCAGCCCATGTCGAGGATCCGCGCCGGCTTCAGGCCGGGATGGGCCTGCCGGATATAGTCGGTGACGGTGCGCCCCATCGCGCCATTGTCCGGCCCCCAGCCGGCCATCGCGTAGATATGCACGATCCGGTCGTAGAGCGGCCCGGCCAGGTCGGCCATGTAGCCGCCGGGCATGCAGTGGATGTCGACGGCGGTCAGGTAGGGCGGTGCCGCCACCGCCTCGTCCAGGGTCAGGGAGCCGATGGGGTTCGCCGGCGGCGACATCTTCGCCAGAAGCGCGTCGCGCTGCCGGCTGACCGGGCCGAGCACCGCGTCGTGCATCATCTCCTGGCTGCAGCGCTGCATCGAGCCCCAGAGCTGGTAGTAGGGTTCGTCGCGCATCAGGGCCGCGACCTCCCGCCGGTCCGACGGAGGGCGGCCGGTGCGGCGCTCGAAGTCCGGCTTCACCCGGGCCTCGTAGATCTCGCGGTTGCCGGCGACCACCTTGGTGGCGAGATGCAGCTTCAGGCTCTGCACGAAGGCCTGGCGCGCCGCCTCGTCATGGTCGGCGGCGGGCAGGGCCGAATGCTGCAGCTGGGGTTCCATGGCGCTTCCTCCCGATCCTTTTCTGGGAAGCATCGGCCCCGGCCCAGCCAGACGTCAATGGCGGCCACCGGTCCTGACCCGGAGGTCACTCCCCGGGTGGAGGTGCAGGTCGCAGCGTGATGCTGACCTGAGCACTGGTACACGCTGCAGACCGCGTGCGCTTATGCCGGCGTAAGGCTCGGATAGTTTTGCTGCGAGATCTGGCCCTAGCCGGCGGCGGCAGTCGCGGCTTCTGTCGAGCCCGGGTTGAAAGGCGGCAGATTTTCCGCCGGGACGACTGTGCGGTGGCTCAGGTCCTTCAGGTGAGCGTCGATCAAGTCGTAGCCGCGTCCGCCGTTCACCAAGCGGAGCAGTTCGGCTACGACGGCTGCGCCGGCAATAGCGCCGACGAAAGGCGCGCCGACCGTGCGGCCGGCAAGCCGCGTCAGGCCGCAGCGATCAGCGCCGGATGCGGCCAGCGATTTGTAGGCCGGCAGGTCAAGGTGGATGGTGCTGTCCACAGCATCGCTGCCCCAGATATCCTGCGCTTTGCGGGCGCCGGGGAAGACATGCGTGCGAAAGCCGAGAAAGTCGCTGGTGCCGCTGCCGAGTCCGGCTTCGATAATCCTGCCGAAGCCGACATCTTCGAGCCCAGCGCGCGCGAGCGCGTTGTCGACGCCGCATAGCGCCACGGCCGGATCGGGCGCGCCGGCACGAAAGTCCGGCCTGAAGCGACGTTCGACAATGGCCGTTCTGAATCCGCGGCGTTCGGCCCACTGCGCCATCGCCCGCGTCTTGTACTGTCCGACCAGCGCAGGCTGCGTCAGCAGCGAGGTGCTGTCGTTCGATTCCGCCAGCACGTCGAAATCCTGCAGGACGAGTCGGACCGCGTAGGGATCGGCATAGGGCAATAGCCCGAGAGTCCAGAGATAAGCTTGTCCGAGATTGCCAAGGCCGATCAGCCACAGAGCCGAGGGCAAGCGGACAATGTCCGGTCCGGCCGCCTCCGGGTCGCGCCAGTCCAACTCCGGCCGCCACAGCGAAAGCCCGGCACTGCGCCGCCCAGCCGCGGGCTGATTGCCGCGGAGATGCTGAAAGGCCTCGGCGACGGCGAGCGCGCCTGCCAGCACGCCCGACGGCACGAGTTCCCGGCGTTCGCCGAGCCGCATGGCATCGGCGTCGGCCGGAACGATTCCGCCGGTCCAGCCCTCGAACGTTGTCCGCACAGCGAACCGATGCCCGGCCTTTGCCGCGCCGTCGCCGATGACGACCAGCGGCGCATCCTGTCGCGCCGCATCCACGATCTTGCCGCCCAGCCCGAGGACCGCTTCATCGAGCGTACGGTAGGGCATCAGCGGCACAAGGAGCGGCGCATCGGCGATGCCCGCGACCTCGACTCCGCCCAGCAGGCTGCGACGGCTAGTATTGACGGCGGTAAGCAGCGCCGCTTGGCCCGTTGCCGAGCGCGCAGCGTCAGCGCCCACGCTGATCGCCAGCCTGTAGCCGGCAAAGAGCCGCTGCGCATCCTCGATGGTCGCGGCTTCGCCGGTGTCGACCGCGAGCTTGACCAGCCTGTTCAAGCGGTCGGCGATCATGGCGGTATCGATAGTATCCATCATCTAAGCCTCCGCGTTCACGATATGTAGGTGGCGCGCGATATGACGACCGCCCAGTGCACGCCAGCGGTGGCTGCCGTGATATTCGAAGAAGCCAAGCGTCTCGAAGCGCACCGGCGGGTGCGCGAAATACGGCACGATCAGTGCCAGATGGCCGCGCTGGGCGATCATCGGATTGTCGCGGTCGGCGATACTCTGCCACGCGCCTTTCGGATGGACATGAATGTCGGCGACGACCGAGAGCTCGCGCGACCGGCAGAATTCCCACAGCGATCCGAAGCTCGCCCCGTGCATCACGACGACACCGGTCCGATAGGCCTGCGGATCGAGGTCATCGTAGTAGATGATATGCTCCACACTGCGGCTACCGTCGGCGACATAACCGAGCAGGAACGCGCCGCTTTCGTGAACGCCACGCGTGCGCCGGTGAAGTTCGCCGAGCAGCGCCTGCCACTTTGTCTCTTGTATGCGAAGAGTCGGATCACGCTGCACGCCGCCCTCCGTAATCCCGCGAGGTCAGCAGCTCGTGCAGAATGCTGAGATATTTGCAGATGCCCTTCGCCGGGTCCCACAACAGTGCCGGATGCTCGTGCCGCCAGTTGTCATGCCCGTTGATGGCCTGGCGATCGCACGGCAGGTAAATCGACGTCCCATTCTTCCAGCCGGGATTGAAGGCTAGCCCTAACCGTCCGTCGCCGCCGGGCCAGCGGCTCACCGGCAGCTGTGCGTCGGCATCCAGATCCCATAGCTGTCCGCTGACCGCCGTGTGCGGATAATCGGCGCAGTGGAACCGAAAGCCGTAGTCGGCTCCGTCCCCAGCGGTGACGCCGACGGTAAGGTGGGGCCAATCGAGCGCCACGAATCGCCACCAACCCTGTGCGGCAGCGCTGCGGAACCGCCCCGACTCCAGATGGAGCCGGAGCGTCCGCTCGTCAGGGGGCACGATCTCGTCCGCCATGCCCCTTACCCCTCGACCCGCTTCAGAGGGACCAGATCGAAGGCGAGCTGGCAATCGGGACACGTCACCAGCGCCCCGATATGCGTGTCCGGTTCGGGCCGGTCAGTCGTGCCGGCGAGCTGCAGCACATGCTCGGCCGCATCGCCGTGGTCCATATCGAACGCCCTGATCGCCGCCCACTTCTTCACGGTCGCGATGGTCGTGCCGGGGCCGAACCGGCGCTCCTCGGTCGTGCCGTTGAAAGTGACAGCGACCTCGATGCGGCGGCAGCGGTGGACGTGAATGCGCACCGGATCGCCGTTGCTATTCTCGGGCAGCCGGTCGTCCTCCTTCAGGGGCTCGTCGCTGTTCTCGCGGAAAAGATGGAATTCGCCCTCGGCATCGCAGCCGCGATGCTTCGCCGCTGCCGCAAGCACGTCCTTCACGCCCTTGCCGCGGCTGAGTTCCACCACCTGGATGTCGGGGATATGCTCCCCCTGCAAGAAAATCTCGGTGTTCTTCACCGCCGTTCTCCTTTCCGTTACAGGAGCGCGGCGGCCGGCCTGTTCGGCGTTTCGTCGCTCCATACGAAGGAAGTCGACGGGACACCGAAAAACCGGAAACGGAAATTTTCAGGATTCGTCTGCGGGCGCTTTTCCGGCGCCGGGAACGGCCGGACATATAAAGTACTGTGGGCAGCGCGGGCAGTTACGCTCGTTCGGTTTGGGCGGGAATTTTCCGGCGCGGATGCCAGCGATAGCGTCGTCGTACTTCTGCAGCCTGTTGCCGATGACCCTGTCGCTCATGCTTACTTCGACTGCTTCGTCCGTTGACAGGTAGAGAACTTCGACACGGGCCGCGCCAAGCTCCTGTGCGGCTCCGTGAAGATAGAGCGCATAGATGTCATCATCGGGTTTCTTCTTCGGCGGCCGTCCAGTGCGCAGCCGGCGCACGATCGTCCCCGCCGGCCCGGTCTCGACATGGTCGGGCCGCAGCCGTATGCAGCCACTGGCCCGCTCAATGTGCCAGTCGGCATCAAGCACGTCCCCGCCCGCCGCGCGCCGCGCGAGCGCACGTTCGATGATCGCGACGGCCGCATTCCAGTAGACCCGGGCGTAGGGGTGATCGACCGGCCCGATTTCGGCCCAGGATTTTTCAAGCTGCGCCAGAGCCTGTTCCCGCGTGACGGGATCGGGCGGATCGAGGTCGCCTATCCATCGCAGCACGGCATAGACAGCGCGGTGAAACCGGACATAGGCATTGTCATCGCGCGCACCGCTGAGACGGAGCACCCGCTGATAGAGGTAGGACAGCGGGCAGCGAATGTACTGATCAAGATCTTCCGCACGGTGAACATCGAGCTCCGGCGCCAAGTGCGCACGAGGCTCTTCCTCCGTCAGGACAAGTCCGCCGGCGCGCCAGCGCGGCGTGCCAGCGGGCGGGTACGGGAGATGAGACGCTATGGACGTAAGGAGCGGCGATGCGTTGCGCTTTGCGCCGTACATTTCCGCCCGGGAGAAGCACAATATGTCGCGTGCCCGCGACATGGCGACGAAGAACAGGCACTCTTCCTCTTCGGCGTGCGTGTCCTTCGGATCTTCGGCCAGCATGTCGACTGGCGGCGGGCACGGGTTATACTGCGGACTCACAGGAAACATCGCTGTGCCCAGTGCCGGCAGATACACCGCCGCGAATTCCAGCCCCTTGCTGGCATGGACGGTCAGAAGCCGGACGGCATCGATGTCGGCGGCGGCCACCGGGAGTTGACGGAGCTGACGTTCGTCACCGAATGTTTCCAGACGACGTATCCACTGCAGGAGCTGTTGCCGCGGGCTTCCGTTTCCAGCCGGCTTGTGCTCTACCGCGAACTGCAGGAGCTGGAAGAGCGCAAGGCGCTGCTGCTGACCTGCGACACTGCCGTCGGCGAGCATGCCGTCCAAATAGCGGCTCTGTGTAAACAGGTAGTCGAACAGCAGCGCCGCCGGCGTCGTGCCCGGATCGACCCCGGCGAGATGTTCAGCAAGCAGCGCGAGGCCGCGGCGGCCTGTCTCTGTCAGGTCTGCAATTTCCTCAAGTCGTGCGAGCGCCTCGATCGGCTGAATGTTCTGTTCGCCGGCAAAGGCGAGGACCCTGCGCGTGTCATCGAGCGGAACGGCGTATTCCGGGAACTGCGCCACACGCAGCAGGCCGCCGCGTTCGGGTTCGCAGGTAAAAGATAGCAGCGCGAGCATGTCGCGCACTTCCGGCCGCTCGAACAGGTCGCCGAGATAGAGAACAGGTATGCCGTGCCGTTCGAGACGCTGCGCGAACCGGGCCAGGTTGGTGTGGGAGCGGCACAGGATCGCTTGGTCCCGATAGGGGATACCCTGATCCCGCCTGCGGTCGATCTCTTCCGCGAGCCAAGCCGCTTCGGCGTCCTGATCGCTCGCGACTTCCATCAAGATTTCGCCGCCCTGAGCGCCCCGGTGCGCTTCCCATTTGGCCGCCAGCCCGCCGACGCTCGCCTTCATTCGCGGCGCGAAGGCCTCGACCAGCCGGACCACATGCTCCTGTGAACGGTAATTGACATCCAGCGGCAGTCTCTTCGCGCCGGGAAAGTCATCTTCGAACGCCCGAATATTCACCGGGGACGCACCGCGGAATCTGTAGATCGACTGCCGGGCATCGCCGACCACCCAAAGCGTTTCTCCATTCCCCGCTAGCAGTTTGAGCAACACGCCGCTGGCCCGGTTCACGTCCTGGTATTCATCGACGAGAATTTGTCCGTATTGTGTGCGGACCTCATCCCTGATTTCGGGGTGCCTTTCCAGCAGCGCGATTGGCTTGAGGATCAGATCTGAGAAATCGACGATGCGTGCTTCTTCCAGCATCCCTTCATAGGCCTCGAATACGGCTGCAACCTCGATTGCGCGTTCTGCCGCTTCGCGTGCCGCATCATCGGTGGCGCTTGCCAGCATTGCCTGGCCGAAGCCGCGATATTCATCAGGCCCGATCAGCTCATCCTTAGCCCGCGAGATCGCGGCGAGAATGTCGCGCAACGCCAGGGCCGGCTCGTAGAGCGTCAGGTAGTGGCTTAGCGGCAGCTCGGGAAGCATTTCTTCCAGCAGCAGCAGCGCATCGCCGGGATCGACGAGCCGGACGTTGGCCGGCAGATCCAGCAAGTGGCCGAATTTGCGCAGCAGTTCGAGACCGAACGCGTGGAACGTGCCCGCCCAGATCGCGGGTGCCGCCCCAGGCGCAGAAAGCGCAACGCGTTCGCGCATCTCTTCCGCTGCCTTGTTTGAAAACGTCAGCGCAAGGATCGACGCCGGATCGGTCCCACGTTCCAAGAGCCAGTCGATCCGCGCGATCAGCGTGCGCGTCTTGCCGGTCCCGGGTCCCGCTTCGACAAGATGCGGCCCGTCTTCTGCTTCGGCGGCCTTACGTTGGGATTCATCTAGGCCGGGTGTTGCGTGCCTACTGCCTCCCTCCACTTTGCCTTCCGGCGGTTCCGGCTCCGGCACAAGCAGCGCCCTGGCGAGCTGCTGTTGCACCAGACCCGGAGGCAGACCGATCCGCTGCGCGATCGCGGTGGCGGACGACCGCTCCTCGACGAACAGGCGCCGGGCCTCTGTGGTTGGCAACAGGAATTCTCTCGCAAAGACGTTGGCCTGACATTCGCGCCTTTCGCGCGGTCCGTAGCCTTCCACTCGCTGTATCCCGAGCGGAACGCGCTCTTCGGGCGTGGAATCGTCGATATCGCTCCGAGTGCAGGCGCCGGTCGCGCTATCGAACCAGTGATGCCCGAATTCGTGGGCCTGGTAAAAAGCAGCCTGTTCCGGACCCACGCTCATTTTATAGAAGATGGCCGGGGTCGACGGGTCGAGGATGGCTTCGGCACCCGATAGCACCGGATCGTCATCGGCGACGCCCTGGCGTGCGATGCCGGTGAGCCTCGTTGCGGCATCCAGCAGCGCGGCGGCCGTATGCACGCCGCCTGCCTCGGCAAGGGCTTCCACGTAGCGAAGCCTTGCCAGATGCCGGACTGTATCGAACCCTTCCACCTGCTCAGCCTTCGTCCTGCCCCGCCGCTTCGTCGAGCCAGCGGGCCTTTTCCGCCTCGCTCAGTGAAGAAGCCCGCACCGCATCTGCAAAGCTTTGCTGCTCCGCGCTTTGCGGTTTGCCGCGGGCGAGAAACGATCTTCCCGTCAGAGCCTGCGGCGGCCCCGCAAGATATGCGCTGACAGCGTCGACCGAAGCCTCCACCAGCTGCGCGATTTGGCTGACTAGCACCGCCGGAATCGATAGCGGCCTGATCAGCCGGTTATTCAGTTTTGTGACCAGCGAGAGATCGAGACCGCATGCCTTCGCGAATTCCTGCGCGTTCATGCCCGCCCGTTTGGCTTCGCCGGTCATGCTGCTTATCGAGAGATGTTGTGACTGACCCGCACGGGCTTCAATGCGTTTGTAAACTAGGTTCTGCACATGGCTCATGGCGCGGTCGACTAGTAGCTTTTCTTCCTCTGCGCTCAGTTCTGGAGCCGGGGGTAGGACAAGCTGCGCCGCCCACGATGCCGCGAAATCGACCAACTCGTTTCGGAATTGCGGGTAGCGCGCCGCCCAGCATTCCAGCGCCTCGGCGGTGGGCCTCTCATACGCGCCGACAAAATCGTTCAGCACGTCGTCCAGTGTCGGTTCGCTATTCTGTGTGGTCATTTTGTTTCTCCCGGAAACGGGCGAGCAGGGCGTCGGCGTCCTTCAACCAGTTGCGGATGGTGCGGCCCGAGCGACCATACCGTCGGGCCAGCGTCATTTCGTCCGGGGGATCGTCGGCCGGATTATCGGAGCCGATTTTCATGCCGACATAGTGGCGCAGCAGGAAGACCTCACGCAGAGGCGGCACCAGCTTCCCTAGGTTCTCGGACACCATCAGCACCTGTTCGGGGCTGATACGCGTGTCTACCTGCGCGTCGAGTTTTGTCTGCCCTTCCGATTCCGTACTGCCGGAAAAACCGCTATTGAGGCTCTCGGTATCACCTGAATGCCGGAAAATTACCTTGGACGCATCGATCGTCTTGCATTTCAGGTACCGCCAGAATCGTGCCTGCATGAAGTCGCTCCGGTCACCCGGATCGAGAAGGTCCTCGACTAGCGCTGTTATAACCTCGCCCTGTAGGTCCTCGCGGTCTTCCTTGCTGCATCCTCTAAACTGTCCGCGAAAAAACACGGTACAGCGTTCGAGCAATTCCCGGATCAGAGCATCGCGTGTTTTACTGTCCCAGACGCGGTCGGCTCGGCGTATAAAAAAGACGAGCGCCTCGGCGGAGATATAGTCCGGCGCCTTTTCGTTCCGTCGCTGGGCGCGTGCGATCAGCTCCGCTGCGTTGAGCTCCAAGGCATCGACGATCTGCTTCCGGGTCGCGTTCGTGCGTCTATAGCCCCGGCGGGTCAGCGGGCTTACCGACGGCGGTTCGTCTTCCGCTTCGGCTGTCGCCTGTTTCGGCGACGAGGACTCGGTTTTGCTCATATTCTCCCCTTTCCGTCTTCTTAGTCGGCGGGGCGCCCAAAAACCGGAAGCACATTTTCAGAAAAAAAGTTATACGCCAAATCAATACGATAGCCGGAACATGCTGGAGAAGGCCGGCAGCTCCATGGACCGTGCCGTCAAGTGCGCGGTGCTGCTCGCCAACATCAAGATTCCCAGGCGATGAACGCGGTGTTCCGCAAGGTCTTCCCGAAGGATGCGTCGACCCGCTCCACCATCATTATGCCGGAGATCCCGATAGGTGCGGCGGTCGAGGTGGAGTGCAACGCCCTGGCAGGCGACTGAGGCGTTAGCCGGCGCTGTCGTTGGAGTGGTCTAGGTCGTCGAACGGCCCCTGGGGATCACTCCCCTGGTGGGGGGCCTCTTTCAGCAGGATGCAGGTGCTGGTGCCGTCCTCATCGACCTCAATCACGGCGTCGTCGAAGTCCGGCTGGCCCGCTATGGCGCCGTCGCCGGAAAAGCCGTGCGGTTCTACCGGGGTGCCGTCGGCATCCCTGTCGAGGGCGCCATTGCCGTTGGCGTCGACGAAGGCCATCAGGGCATAGCGGCCCGGCGGCAGGTCGCGCAGGACGACCTTGCCGCTCTCCGCGTCCGGGGCCAGCCGGGCCAGGGCATAGGCTTCCTCCGGCTTCATCCAGCCTGCCGCGGCGGCGAACAGGGCCACCATCAGCACGCCGGCCGCACGGGTCCGGTCCGGGCCGACCTCCACGGTCAGGTCGCCGGCCATGGCGGGTCCTGCGCCGGAGAAGATGGTGCCGGCCAGGATGCCGCCGGCGACGATTCCCCTGGAGAGAATGCCCCGGGAATGGCTGGCGGGGCGGAACGGGTCGAACATGAAAACTCCTGGTCTGCGGTCGAATGCCGGCTCACGCGATCCGCCGGCCGGATCGCGTGAGCCTTGCGGCGTTCTACGCAGCCGCCTCTTCGATACCGAAGCCGGGCGGCGGGGACTTGGTGGCGACCTCCTCGGCGAAGCGCTCGATCGCGACCGCCAGCGGCAGCACCTCCTGCGCCTTGGAGCCCAGGCGGCGGATCGCCACCGTGCGCTCCTCCGCCTCGCGCTTGCCGACCGCCAGGATCGCCGGGATCTTGGCATGGCTGTGCTCGCGCACCTTGTAGGAGATCTTCTCGTTGCGCAGGTCGGCCTCGACCCGGAAGCCGGCCGCGTCCAGCGCGGCGGCGACCTCCTTGGCGTAATCGTCGGCATCGGAGGTGATCGTCGCCACCACCGCCTGCTGCGGCGCCAGCCACAGCGGCAGGCGCCCGGCATAATGCTCGATCAGGATGCCGGCGAAGCGTTCGAGGGAGCCGAACAGCGCCCGGTGCAGCATCACCGGATGATGCTTCTCGCCATCCTCGCCGACGAAGGTCGCGCCCAGCCGCTCCGGCAGGTTCAGGTCGACCTGCAGGGTGCCGCACTGCCAGTCGCGGCCGATCGCGTCGCGCAGCACGAACTCGATCTTCGGGCCGTAGAAGGCGCCCTCGCCGGGATTGTGCGTGTATTGCATGCCCGACGCCTCGATCGCGGTGCGCAAAGCCGCCTCCGACTTGTCCCAGACGGCGTCGGAGCCGACCCGCTTCTCCGGCCGGTCGGAGAATTTCAGCCGCACGTCGGTGAAGCCGAACTCCCGGTAGATGTCCAGGATCAGCTTCGTCACCGTCACGCATTCCTCGGTGATCTGCTCTTCCGTGCAGAAGATATGCGCATCGTCCTGGGTGAAGGCGCGCACCCGCATCAGGCCGTGCAGCGCGCCCGACGGCTCGTAGCGGTGCACCTTGCCGAACTCCGCCATCTTGTAGGGCAGGTCGCGGTAGGACTTGATGCCCTGCCGGAACAGCTGCACCGCGCCGGGGCAGTTCATCGGCTTCATGCAGAAGCAGCGCTCGTCCGGCGTCTCGGTGACGAACATGTTCTCGCCGAACTTCTCCCAATGGCCGGAGGCCTCCCACAGGGACTTGTCCAGGATGTCGGGGGTGTTCACCTCGACATAGCCGGCCTGGTGCTGGCGCTTCCGCATATAGGCGATCAGTTCCAGGAACATCGCCCAGCCCTTCGGGTGCCAGAAGACCGATCCCGGCCCTTCCTCCTGGAAGTGGAACAGGTCCATTTCCCGGCCCAGGCGGCGATGGTCGCGCTTCTCCGCCTCCTCCAGGCGGTGCAGATGCGCCTTCAGCGCCTTGTCGTCCGCCCAGGCGGTGCCGTAGATCCGCTGCAGCATCGCGTTGCGATGGTCGCCGCGCCAGTAGGCGCCCGCCACGCTCATCAGCTTGAAGGCCTTGCCCAGCCGCCCCGTCGACGGCAGGTGCGGCCCCAGGCAGAGGTCCAGGAAGCCGCCCTGGCGGTAGACGGTGATGACCTCGTCCGCCGGCAGGTCGCGGATGATCTCCGCCTTGTACTTTTCGCCGATGCTTTCGAAATGGGCGACCGCCTCGTCGCGGTCCCAGACCTCGCGCACGATCTCCTCGTCGCGGTCGACGATCTCGCGCATGCGGGCCTCGATCACCTCCAGCTCGTCGGAGGAGAAGGGCTCGGCGCGGGCGAAGTCGTAGTAGAAGCCGTTCTCGATCGCCGGGCCGATCGTCACCTGGGTGTCGGGATAGAGCTCCTTCACCGCCTCCGCCATGACATGGGCGGCGTCGTGGCGCAGCAGCTCCAGCGCCTCTTCGCTGTCGCGGGTGATGATGGCGACCTTCGCGTCCCGCTCCAGCGGGCGGGACAGGTCCATCAGCCTGCCGTCGACCTTCATGACGACGGCGTCCTTCGCAAGCTTCTTGCCGATCGAGGCGGCCAGTTCCAGGCCGGAAATCGGATTGTCGAAATGTCGGACGGAGCCGTCCGGCAACGTGATGTCGGGCATTCTCTATCTCTCCTGCCGCCGGGCGGGCGCTTGTCCCGGCCGGCGCGGTGGAATCTGGGGCCGGCGCCGCGCGGGCGGGTGGCGGGGGATCAGGCCGTCGCGCGGTCCTGTCCGTCCGCCCCGCTTTGCTTCGCCTCGATTTCGGCGAAGGCTTTGTCGAGCGCGTCGAAAGCCAGCATGATCGAGCGGTGGCGCGCCTTCACGGCGCGAGCCGGGGTCAGGATCTCCAAATCCTTCCAGACCCCGCCGGGAGGTGGGCCGCCCTCCTTCAGCATGGCGCGCAAGGCCTCCCGTGCCTCGCGCACCTCGGTGGTAGTTCGCCCGACGATGTTCTGCCCGACGATGGAAGCGGCAGCGGAGCCCAGCGCGCAGGCGCGCACCTCCTGGCCGAAATCGGCGATGCGGTCGCCGTCCAGCACGACATCCACCGTCACCCGGGAACCGCATAGCGGGCTGGTCAGCGCCACGGTCGCATCCGGGCTCTGCAGTCGCTCCGTCCGCGGGATCTCCGCGGCGAAGGCCAGGATCTTCTCGTTGTAGACGTCGTCCAGCATCGGTTTCGGCATCGCGCCGGGCCGCGGCGCGCCATCTCCCAAGGGTTCGCCCTTAGATAGTCGCACCGCCCCCCTCAGGGCAATACTCGGGGCAACCTGGAAGGCAGCGTGACTTCGACGTCATTCCAGGCCTTGAGCCTGGAATCCATTCCACCAGCGGTGCGGCCGGGCCGGCGGAATGGGCCCCCGGCTCAAGGCCGGGGGCGACGGAGTGGGGCCGGCCTCACCCCGCCTGCGCCGCCTCCGCCCGGGCGAAGATCGTCTTCAGCATCGCCTTCAGGCCGTTGCCGCGGGTGGTGGAGAGGTGCTGGTCCAGGCCGATCTCGCCCACGAAGTCGGGCGGGGTGGCCAGGATCTCCGCCGGCGTCCGGTTGGAATAGATCCGCAGCAGGATCGCGATCAGGCCGGAGACGATGGCCGCGTCGGAGATCGCGTGGAACACCAGCCGGTCGCCGGCGCGGCTTTCCACCAGCCAGACCTGCGACTGGCAGCCGCGCACCATGTTCGCCTCCGTCTTCCAGTCCTCCGGGAAGTCGGGCAGCTGCCGGCCCAGGTCGATGATGTACTGGTACTTGTCCATCCAGTCGTCCAGCAGGGCGAAGCTGTCGACCAGATCCTCCTGCGCCTCGGCAATGCTCTCCTCCGGCGGGCCGGGTTCGGCCCCGGGTACTGACTTGCTCTGCGCTGCTTCGCTCATGACACAACCTTCCAGGTCGATCCCTGCGGCCCGTCCTCGATCACGATGTTGCGCGCGGCCAGGTCGTCGCGGATCCGGTCCGCGGTCGCGAAATCCTTCGCCTTGCGGGCCTCGCCGCGTGCCACGACCAGGGCGTCGATCTCCGCCCGCGCCGCCGGCGACAGGCTTTCGGTGCCGCCGGTCCGTGCCGCCCATGCCGCCGGATCCTGCTGCAGCAGGCCCAGCAGCCGGCCGCCGGCGACCAGCGCCGCCGCGGCCGCCCGTCCGGCAGCGCCGGTGAGCCCCTGCGCCTCCTTGGCCGCCGCGAACAGCGCCGCCATCGCCTTCGGCGTGTTCAGGTCGTCCTCCAGCGCGGCCACCAGGTCGGCGGGCGGATCCGCCTCGTCGGCCAGCTCCGCCGGCGCGGGCAGCTCCGCCAGGATGCCGTAGAGCCGGTCCAGGCTGCGCTTCGCCTGCGCCAGCCCCTCGTCGCTCCAGTCCAGCGGCTGCCGGTAGTGCGCCGACAGCAGCGCCAGCCGGATCGCCTCGCCCGGCGCCAGCGCCAGCAGGTCCTTCACCAGCAGGACGTTGCCCAGCGACTTGGACATCTTCTCCCGCTCCACGTTCACGAAGCCGTTATGCATCCAGGTACGCACGTAGAGCGCGCCGCCATGCGCGCAGGTGCCCTGCGCCCGCTCGTTCTCGTGATGCGGGAAGATGAGGTCGTGCCCGCCGCCATGAATGTCAATCGTGCGGCCCAGATGCGCCTCGATCATCGCCGAGCATTCCAGGTGCCAGCCGGGCCGGCCGCGGCCCCAGGGGCTGTCCCAGCCCGGCTGCTCCGGGGTGGAAGGCTTCCACAGCACGAAATCGGCCGGATCGCGCTTGTAGGGCGCCACCTCCACCCTTGCGCCGGCGATCATCTCGTCCCGGTCGCGGCGCGACAGGCCGCCATATTCGGCATAGGAGGGGACGTTGAACAGGACATGCCCGTCCGCCGCATAGGCGTTGCCGCTGGCGATCAGGGTCTCGATCATCGCGATCATCTGCGGCAGGTGCCGGGTGGCGCGCGGCTCCAGGTCCGGCGGCAGCACGCCCAGCGCCGCCATGTCGGCGTGGTAGGCCTCGGTGAAACGTTCCGCGATGGTGCCGATGTCGGTGCCCTCGTCGGCAGCCGCCTTGTTGATCTTGTCGTCGATGTCCGTGATGTTGCGGGCATAGACGAGGCCGCCGAAGCGCCGCCGCAGCACGCGCGCCAGTACGTCGAAGACGACCGCGGGACGGGCATTGCCGATATGCGGGTGGCTGTAGACCGTCGGGCCGCAGACATACATCGTCACCCGGTCGGGGTCCTGGGGGACGAAGTCTTCCTTCGTGCGGGTCAGGGTATTGTAGAGCTGCATTCTGTCCGCCGGCGGTCCAGGTGGGTGGGCGACCGGACGGTTGGCATGTCCGGAAGGGGCCCTACCTACGCCAGAGCAGTGGCGAGGCCAAGAGGTGTTGCCGCGCGCGGCCGCGCGTGGTTGTACCGGCCGCCGCCGCGCCTTATAAGCCCCGGCAAAATTCCGCCGCCGCAAGGCTGCCTTGGAGACGAAGATGACGGAGAGCAAGTGGTATGCCCCGCGGCGTACCGTCGAGCAGGTCGAGGAAGGCACGGAGCTCGCGCCCAAGTTCGACGAGAACGGCCTGATCCCGGTGGTCACCACCGACCATGCCAGCGGCGAGCTGCTGATGCACGGCTACATGAACGAGGAAGCCCTGCGGGAAACGATCCGCCGGGGGGAGGCGGTCTACTATTCCCGCTCCCGCCAGGCTCTGTGGCACAAGGGCGCCACCTCCGGCCTGGTGCAGAAGGTGGTGGAGCTGCGCATCGACGACGACCAGGATGCCGTCTGGCTGCGGGTGGACGTGGCCGGCGGGGCCAGCTGCCATGTCGGCTACCGCTCCTGCTTCTACCGCTCCCTGCCGGTGGGCGGCGAACTGCCGGAGGCGCCGATCGCCCTGACCTTCGAGGAGAGCGAGAAGGTCTTCGACCCGCAGGAGGTCTACGGCGACGCGCCGAACCCGACGAAGCTCTAGCTTCGGCATGAGAGGCGTCCCGGTACGGCGCTTGCCTCAACGATCGCGATGCCCTGATACTCGAAGCCGCTGCGGTTTGGGGCACGCGGCGACTGGAAACGTCCGGTTCACGGCTGCAAGAACAAGAAACGATCCGTAGTTCCGTCCTCGATCTGTCGCGGGCCAGATGCGCGGTCAGCCATGAAGCTGCGTTACATCCTGTTTGCCGCCCTGTCCGGCATTGCGGTGCTGCCTGTCTTCGCGCTGTCGGCCTGGACCTTCGCCACCGCCGTCGAGCAGGAGATGGCCGATGTGCGCGACAAGCACCTGGTGATCGCCACCAATGTGGGTTCCGCGCTGGACCGCTATGCGGTGGATCTGCGCAACGCTTTCGACATGGTCGCCGAACTGCGGCTGCCGGTCGCCGACGAGGCTCCGGTCGCCGCCTTCCTGACCAGCCTCGACTTCCTGCATTTCTGTGTCGCCGAACTGCCCGGCGGCCGGATCGAGCATTGCATCGCCACCGAGGAGGCGGCCTGTCCCTCACGGGTCCCGCCGGAGATGCTGGCGCAGTTCCTTGCCCTGGCCGGTGACGGTGGCACGGTGTTCGCGCCGGTGATGAAGGATCCCTCCGGTGTGCCGGTGATCTACCTGCTGCGCCGCGACGGCGACCGCCTGTTCATCGGTGCCGTGGCGACGGACTATATCGTGCGGCAGGGTCAGGCCGTTGCCTTCGGCGAGAAGGGCCATGCCGCGATCGTCGACCGCCGCGGCAATGTGATTGCGCATCCCCGCGCCGACTGGCGGGCGGAGGTGCGCAACATCGCTGGTGTCCGGCCGGTGCAGCGGATGATGGCGCAGGAAACCGGGGTCACCACCTTCTTCTCGCCGGCCCTGAATGCGGAAATGGTGTCCGGCTATACCTACGTGCCCGCGACCGGCTGGGGGGTGATGATCCCGCAGCCCCTGTCGGAGCTGCGGGCGGAGGCGATCCTGGGCCAGTACCGGGCACTGGGCGTGGCGGTGCTGGGCATTGCGATCGCGGCCCTGGTCAGCTGGTTCCTGTCCGGCTATCTCGCCGGGCCCCTGACCGCGATGGCGCGTACCGCCCGGCGCATGGCCGGCGGCGACCTGTCCGCCCGCGCCGCCCTGGACGACTGGGCACCGAGCGAGGTCGGCGACCTGGCGCGATCCTTCAACGGTATGGCCGACGAGGTGGCCAAGGCCAATCGCGGCCTGGTTGCGGCAGTCACGGAAGCCAATCGTGCCAACCAGGCGAAGTCGGAATTCCTCGCCTGCATGAGCCACGACCTGCGGACGCCGCTCAACGCCATCGTCGGCATCGCGGAGGCGATGCGCAGCAACGCCCTGGGCCCGCTCGACCAGAACCGCTACGACAACTATCTGGGCGACATCCAGCGCAGCGGCCATCTCCTGCTCGGCCTGATCAACGACATCCTGGACCTGTCCAAGATCGAGTCGGGCAGCTACCACTTGCTGGAGACGGAGATCGATCTCGGGCAGGCGCTGCGGGAGGCGATCGACCTGGCCGACTACATGGCGCGGCAGCGCGACCTGACGGTCACCCTCGACCTGCCCGTGGTGCCGCCGGTCCTGGTCTGCGACGCGCGCAGCCTGGCCCAGGTGTTCAACAATCTGCTGTCGAATGCCGTCAAGTTCTCGCATCCCGGCGGCGAGGTCCGGGTGAGTTGCGGAGAGATGGCGGATGGCGGCCTGCGGGTCGCCTTTGCCGATGACGGCATCGGCATGCGGCCCGAGGAGATCGCCCGGCTGAAGGAGCCCTTCACCCAGGCCGAGAGCCATCAGAGCCGCCGGCACGAGGGGACCGGCCTCGGCCTCTATATCTGCCGCCGGATCATGGAGCTGCATGGCGGCAGGCTGGAGCTGGACAGCACCTACGGCCGGGGCACGACGGTGACCATCCTCTTTCCGCCGCACCGTACCGGCGGCCATGCCGCGGCCACGGTCCAGGCGGCGGCCCGTGTGGCGCCGGCATAGATGCCTGTTGGCGTCCTGCGACAGCCGCTGCTACTGACATATGAATGGCATCCGGGGATCATAATCTCGTCACACCGGCGGGTATTGTCTCGGTCCGTCTTCAGCGGGTCGCGGGCGCCCGGTGGAGAGACCAGGGGATGCCCGCGCAAGTCACTCGGAAGGAACGAACTGCATGATCAGGAAGACCACAACGGCGCTGGCCGCCGTCGCGGCCCTCGGCCTGGGTACCGCCGTCGGCGCCACCGCGGCGCAGGCGGAGACCGCCCAGTCGATCACCTTCACCATCTCCAGCGTGCCGCAGAAGTCCGGCGACTGG
>MDTD01093297.1_pt1 | contig 53456 bp, 53 predicted proteins | sample 811221 | NCBI WGS metagenome assembly MDTD01 (sample SAMN05326646, study PRJNA326480) | marine metagenome | isolation source: seawater | place: Pacific Ocean: South West | collected 2011 | reverse complement strand
GGAGCTACAGCGTGTGGGTATTGCCAGAGCGGTGGTCGCCAAACCGGAGTTTCTGATCGCTGACGAGCCCACAGGCAATCTCGACCCCGCGCTGTCCAGCGAGATCATGTCGCTGTTCGAAGCGTTCAACCAAGTTGGTGTCACGGTGCTGGTTGCCACGCACGATCTGCCTCTCATCTCTCGACTGCGCCACCGCATCCTGACCCTCAGTGCAGGCAGCCTTGCAGGCCAGGAGTCCGGCTAGTGGCGGTTAGTCGGCCTTCGGCAGAGAGATGGAGCACCGTAACGGCATGGCGTGCCCAGCATCGAGTCGCTGCTGTCAGTAGTTGGGAGAAACTGATGGCGCGGCCATTCTCTACATTGCTGATCTGGCTAGTGGTGGCGATATCACTGGCTTTGCCCAGCACATTTTTACTGACGCTCGATAATCTGGGACGTGTTGCACCGGATTTGACGCGAGGTGCGCAACTGTCAGTGATGCTGCGTTCAAAAGCCGACTTGGCGGCGGCACGGCTTGTCGAGCAGCGCGTGGGCGCGTGGCCAGAGGTGTCGCAGGTGAGCCTGATACCCCGTGAGCAGGCGTTGATGGAATTTGCCGAACAAACCGGACTCTCCAGCGTTTTAATGTCGCTCGAGAACAATCCGCTTCCCCACACGCTTCTGGTTGAACCGGCACCGGATTTGAATAAGACGGCGGCAACGGCTCTGGTCGGGCGTTTAGCGCAATTGAGCGAGGTTGAGCGCGTGATTCAGGACACGCGCTGGATGGCGCGACTGCAAGAAGCCCTGCTGGCCGGGTGGCGTTGGGTGACGGCTATAGGCAGTGCCATGGTCTTGGGGGCGGTTTTGGCGCTCATCACTACCATGCATCTGGTCATCGATGCGCGCAGAGAGGAGATTGAGGTGGTTAGTGTCATGGGCGGCTCCGCCGCGTTTATTCGTCGACCGTTTCTGTATACCGGCGTGTATTTCGGCGCCGGTGGTGGTGTGCTGGCGTCGCTGTGTGTATGGCTTTTCAGTGCCTGGTTGGCACAGCCCGTCGACGCCTTACTCGCGCTCTACGATATGGCCAGCCCCCTCCGAGGCCCCGGTGCATTCTATTCGGCCTGTCTGCTCGCCATTGGGGTTTGCTTGGGTTGGTTGGCTGCGCTGATCGCGCTGCGGCGCTATCTCAGATCGCTGGAGATCTGATAAGCCACTGTAAAACGGTAATTTTCTGGGTTTAGCACTCTGTATGGGAGAGTGCTAAAATATTCGGTGGTTTGGCCTTTTGGAGGCTAGAAACATGACACAGACACAGCAAGCAGTCGCTATTCCCAATAGCGCGGTGCTGAACATGGCACCCGGCGCCAACCTGTCTGCCTACATTCAGGCGGTGGGTGGTATTGCGGTGCTGTCTGCAGAGCGTGAGCGCGAGCTCGCTGAGCGGCTGTATTACGACGAATGCGTTGATTCGGCCCGTGAGCTGGTGCTCGCCCACCTCAGGTTTGTTGTCCATATTGCGCGGAGTTATTCCGGTTACGGGTTGGCCGAAGCTGACCTCATTCAGGAGGGCAACGTAGGCCTGATGAAGGCGGTGAAGCGCTTCGACCCCAATAAAGGCGTGCGGTTGGTGTCATTTGCCGTGCACTGGATCAAAGCCGAGATGCACGAGTACATTCTGCGAAATTGGCGCATCGTGAAAGTGGCTACGACCAAAGCGCAGCGCAAGCTTTTCTTTAACCTGCGTAGCCAGAAAAAATCCCTCGGCTGGCTGTCTGCTGAAGAAGCCCGCGCCATTGCCGCCGACTTGGGCGTTGACGAAAGCGAAGTGACCCGCATGGAAGGACGATTGTCGGGGCGCGATGTGGCTTTCGATGCGCCAGTCGACAGCGATGACGAAGAGAGTTGGCAGGCCCCCCAGCATTTTTTGACCGATGGTCAAATGGATCCCGGGCAGTTGGTTGAAGCTGAGGATTTTGCCAAGGACAGTGCGGCGAAGTTACAGATGGCATTGGCCGACCTTGATGACCGCAGTCGCGATATTTTAGAGCGGCGCTGGTTGCTGGATAACAAGTCAACGCTGCACGAGCTGGCCGAAGAGTATCAGGTCTCCGCTGAGCGCATCCGTCAGCTCGAAGCTAACGCGCTGAAGAAAATGCGCGCGGCAATAGTGGCCTGAGCTTTACGCTCCTCCCTGAGCGATTACTCACTTCTTGTACCGACCGTGGGCCTGGCAGATACCCCAGTAAGTTCTCGCATCCGTAGTTTTGTGATGCGGGCCGGCCGTATGACGCCAGGTCAACAGCGTGGCTGGGATGAGGGCTTTCCCGCTTTTGGCTTGTCTGTTGAAAACGGCATGCTGGATTGGGATGCGCAGTTCGGTGAGCCTGCACGTCGCGTCGTAGAGATTGGCTTTGGCATGGGCGACAGCCTCATACACATGGCGCAGGCAGATCCCGCGACGCACTTCATCGGCGTAGAGGTGCACCGTCCGGGAGTTGGGCGATTGTTATCTCAACTACTGACCGAAAATATACAAAACGTTCGGGTGTATGCGGAGGACGCCGTTGAGGTATTCGCAGACTGTCTGGCTCCTGACTCTCTGGATGCGGTCCATATCTTTTTTCCAGACCCGTGGCATAAAAAGCGGCATCACAAGCGCCGCTTGATTCAGCCAGATTGGGTCCGCGAATTAACGCTACGCCTTAAACCCGCTGGCTATTTACACCTTGCCACTGACTGGGAGCCCTATGCCGAGCACATGTTCGATGTGTTGGAAGCGGAGCCGGCTCTCGTCAATGCATCGGGCACGCCGCGCACCGCCGTGCCTCGACCTGATTACCGTCCGCTCACAAAATTTGAAGCACGGGGTGAACGGCTGGGTCACCGAGTTCAGGATCTCGTGTATCTCAGGCGAGCGCCTTAGATAAACGTCGCGACCACGCTGTCCAAGAAACGATACCCCAGTGCGGAGGTGGCGAAACGGCCATTTCCCGGGTCCATCAGCCAGCCTCTTTCGATAGCCTCCGAGGCATTGGTCAGCAACTTTTCTACCGCTAAACCTGTGCGATCAGGGAAGTAACTCAGTGGCACGCCCGACCTGAGACGCAACGCATTCATCGCAAACTCGCCAGAGAGTGACGCCGTGGCGACAGTCGTCTGCTGCGGCGGCGAGATGTGGCTGGACTGAAGCTGCGACAGGTAATCTGCGGGGGACCGGGTGCGTTGTGTGCGAGTGACCTGACCGGCGGCGTGGGTGAGTTTGCCATGCGCGCCTGCACCGATGCCCACGTAGTCACCGAATTGCCAGTAGTTGAGATTGTGGTGACTTGCCTGTGACCTGAGGCTGTAAGCTGATACCTCATATTGCTCGAAGCCTGCGTCCCGCAGGACGGCCTCTCCAACTTCTTGAATGCGTTCCAAGGCGTTGTCATTCGGCAGGGTGGGGGGTGTTGACCAAAATCGGGTATTCCGCTCAATGGTCAACTGATACCACGATATGTGGCCTGCGCTGAGCGCGATCGCATCCTCCAGATCGGCCTGCGCCAACTCGGCGGTCTGGCCCGGCAGTCCGTGCATCAGGTCAATATTCCAACGATCGAAGCCGGCATGTGCTGCCATGTCGAGCGCGCGTCGAGCGTCGTCTCCGTGGTGGATACGGCCCAGAGCCTGCAACAGGGCATCCTGAAACGTTTGTACGCCAATACTCAGCCGGTTTACACCGGCTGCGCGATAAGCTGCAAAGCGCTCTCGCTCCGCGCTGCCCGGGTTCGTCTCGAGCGTGATTTCGGCGTCATCAGCAATCTTGAGCTGTCCCCGAATACCATCTAACAGCCGCGCGATCCACTGGCCTTCAAACAGACTTGGTGTGCCACCACCGATAAAAATGGATCCAACTGTCCTATCGGACAACTCGTTCGTTTGGCTGGACAGGTCGGCGAGTAAGGCGTCGACGTAGGGTTGCTGCAACTCGGGTGAGAAACCCTCATGGCTATTGAAGTCACAGTATGGGCACTTGAGTGCACACCAGGGCAGATGAATGTAAAGCGACAGCGGAATTGTCGCTACAGACATCATATTTGCAGCTGTTTAATCAGGCTGTGAACGGCTTTGGCGCGATGGCTGACTCGGTTCTTCTCTTCCGCCGTGAGCTCGGCGGCGTGCCGTCGGGAGCCTTCCGGAATGAAGAGTGGGTCGTAACCAAAGCCGCCCTCGCCACGCGGTGCCTCAGCGATGCGGCCATACCAGCGCCCTTCAGCGATGATGGGCGTCGGGTCGTCGGCGTGGCGCAGAAAAACCACTACCGCGATATAAAACCCGGCTCGTTGATCGCCTGAATACTGAGTCATATTCTCAAGAAGCAGTGCATTATTGCGGAGATCACCCTCACCGGAGTATCGGGCAGAGCGTAGTCCGGGGTCGCCGCCGAGCACGGGCACCACCAGTCCCGAATCGTCGGCCAGTGCGGCACAGCCCGTTGCGGTGCAGGCGTGTCGCGCCTTAATCAGCGCGTTCTCGATAAAAGTCAGTCCCGTCTCCGCGACTTCCGAGACACCGAGATCTGCCTGAGGCCTGATCTGCCAGCGTTCGCCCAATACTTCATGAAACTCTTTGATCTTCCCTTGGTTATGGCTGGCGATCACCAGCTGTGGTTTATCGAGGGATGTCACGCGCTAGCCCTGCCGCCAGAGTTGCACTTTCATCTTGTGCTCGAAGGGTGCCTCTGCCCCCTCTGGTTGGAAGTTGAACTCGAAGAAACGGTATTCCCGATCGAGAAATTCAAAAGGGATGATGTAGTAAGTCGCGCGGCCTTCGCGAATCTCTTTGATGTCCATGTCGCCACCGGTGATTAAATCCCAGGTGCGCCCGTCTATGGTCATGGGTCGGCCAGCGATCTCTCCTGAATCCACGTCTCGAACAGACAGGGTCAGGATGGCTTTGTCAGCGCCGCGGGCAATGCCATATTCCGCAGCCACCTCTGGTGAGAGGAAGGTGGTGTAGACGATGCTGTGATGGAGCTCGTATTGGCCGAAGCGTGTCGATTGCTGCGCAAGCGCAGTGGTGCTCACAGTGAGACCCAGTAGTACCCCGGCGATTAACCGCCCGAGCGACGAATACGATAAATGGCGCTTGTGGCGAATAGATTGGGATGCCATTTTCCCAGGAGATGCTGGGCAGCGCCTGCGATGGTCGCTCTCTCGATGATGTCGATATCTAATGCTGAGCACAGCGCTTCAAAATCCCTGACGGTGCAAAAGTGGATATTGGGCGTGTCATACCAATGGAGCGGCATGGCGCGCGACATGGGCATTTTACCTTTGATTCCCAGATGTAATCGGCATGACCAGTGGCCGAAATTTGGGAACGACACAATCGCCTCATCGGCGATATCGACCATACGTTGCAAGGCAATGTGTGGATGGGTGAGCTCTTGAAGCGCATGGGCCAGGACCACGACATCAAACCGGTTGGTCGTGAAGCAGTGCAGGCCGTCATTGATATCTTCTTGAATAACATCCAGCCCTTTACCCGCTGCGGCGACCAGATTGTCAGGGTCTATATCGACGCCTACGCCGATGGCGCCGCGTTCGTCTCTGAGGCGCGCTAGAAACGTGCCGTCTCCACAGCCGAGGTCCAAGACTCGACTGCCTGTGGGGACCCAGTCCAATACGGTTTTGAGATCTAGCCGACTCACGACGGGCCTACCCGATGCATCCACTGAGACAACAACGCTTCATAGGTCGCGTTGGGCAACAGGAAGCCGTCGTGACCGTTATCTGTCTCGATATTTGCGTAGGTCACTGATTTGCCTGCGGCCATCAAGGCATCACGAATCTCGACAGAGCGCTGCGGCGGGAAACGCCAGTCGGAACTGAACGACGCGACGAGAAAGGATGCCTGCGCTTGCGAGAGCGCCGAAATCAAGTCGCCTTCATGGTCCGAAGCGAGGTCAAACAAGTCGAGCGCACGCGTCATCAACACGTAGGTATTAGCGTCAAACTGAGTAGAGAAGCGCGCACCCTGGTGACGGAGATAGCTTTCAACCTGAAACACCCACTCATTGTTATCGCCCGGTGCAAAGCTTCCTTCTCGTAGCTCTCTCCCAAAGCGGTCACTCATGCCATCGGCTGACATGTAGGTGAGGTGGCCCACCATTCGCGCCAGCGCAACGCCTCTGGTGGGTAGCTTACCTTGCGCAAGGTAGTCGCCCTCAGACCAGTCTGGATCTGACAAGATCGCGTGCCGTGCTATTTCGTTGAAGGCAATATTCTGTGCAGTCAAGCCGGGCGCCGCCGCCAACGCGACGCAATGCTCTACCCAGTCTGGAAAATCCACGGCCCAACGCAGCGCCTGCATGCCGCCGAGGCTACCGCCCATGACCGCAGCCCACCGACTGATGCCGAGATACTCGGCCAGTTGTTTTTGGCTTCGAACCCAGTCACTGACTTGAGGCTGAGGAAATTGACCACCCCATGGTTGGTTGGTAGCGGGGTTGATGGTGTTGGGGCCTGATGAGCCATCGCAACAGCCGAGGTTATTTGAGCAGACCACAAACAGCCGATTGGTGTCGATCGGTTTCCCCGGGCCTATCGCCAAATCCCACCAGCCCGGTCGGCGATCGTCAGCGGAGTGAAAGCCCGCTGCGTGATGTGATCCCGACAGTGCGTGACAGATCAATACCGCGTTATCGCCAGCACTATTGAGCTCACCATAGGTCTCGTATACCAGCTCGTGGCTTTCAAGCACTGCGCCATTGGCGAAGGTAAAGGGCGAGTCGAAGCGCGCGACCTGGGGCTCGACCAGGCCAACGCTCATTTCAGATGACGGAGTGGTCATACACTAAAGCCCGAAAACCAATCCGGGCGGCAGACCCAAACTAAAGGCCAGATGCCGCAAACCGATTTGCACGATTTGGATGCTGAAAAATAACAGGATCGGTGACAGATCAAGGCCGCCCATATTGGGTAGCAGCGCGCGGCAAGGTGCCATAACCGGCTCAGATATCTGCCAGATCAACTCGATGGCCGGATGCCGACTCCCGGCCGCGACCCAGCTGACGATGATCATGGCGACAATAATGAAGAAGTACAGATTCACTAACAGTCCCATGACACCCACCGCGCCCCATGCCAGCAGCGTGGGTAAGCCTGGAACGCTCCATTGATCACCGGCGAGCCACGCAATGCCGGCCAAAATGAGCGCCTGAATCACGATGGCTAAAACGACTGCCGCCCAGTCGATGCGCCCGGCGGCGGGGAGCACGCCCCGCAAAGGCGTTAGAAGGGGGTTGGTTACACGAACGATGAGCTGAGAGATCGGGTTATAAAAATTGACTCGCGAGGCGTGCATAACGCCACGCAGCACAATGACCAGCAGCAGCAAGGCGCCGATGTTACGGATGAGGTAGAGCGATATCTCAGTGCCTGCGCCCACTAGCCAAACTCCTCGCCCAATGCCGTGGCCCTGGCCGCACACTGTTTCACAGCTTCTTTCACCACGTTGTTAAAGTCATGGGTTTGCAGTGAGCGCAGCGCCTCTTCCGTTGTGCCACCCGGGCTGGTCACATTCTCTCGCAGTTTGGCCACACCCTCGTCCGACTTGAGCGCCAGCGCAGCAGCGCCCAGTGCGGTCTGGAGGGTGAGCGCCATCGCAACGTCTGCGTTCAGGCCCAACTCAGTGCCGGTTTCTGCGATCGCTTCGATTAATGCGAAGAAGTAAGCAGGGCCGCTCCCCGAGACCGCTGTGACAACATCGAGCAACGCCTCATCCTCAACCCAAACGGTCGTCCCTGCAGCACTGGTGACTTGTTCTGCCAGCGCACGGTGGGCTTCGTTAACGGTTTCTGCTGCGAAGAGGGCGCTCGCGCCGAGCCCAATCATGGCTGGAGTGTTTGGCATGCAGCGGATGATGGGCACGTCCGGTCCAGCATAATCTTGCAAAGACGCGGTGGGTAATCCTGCCGCGATCGATAGCAGCGCTGTGCCAGGGCCTAACTGGCCGCTGATCGTTGACAGCGCGGCGGGGATGATTTGTGGCTTGACGGCCGCCACCACGAGATCTGCGCCCTCGAAGATGCCCTCCGGTGACGTGCTGACCGCTGTCAAACCCAAGTTTCTGAGCTGGGACAGTGCTGCTTCGCTGGGATCGCTCGCTTTCAGTCCGGCAGGCGAAAACCCCTCGGTAATGAGGCCGTTGATCATGGCGCTGGCCATGTTACCGGCGCCGAGAAAGGCTATCTGGGGCGACATGAGATGGCAGAGTGTCCGTTAAGTTGACTTAATTATACCGTGCGCCAAAGATATCTGTGCCGACTCTCACCAGAGTCGCGCCTTCCGTGATGGCAGCCTCCAGATCGCCCGACATGCCCATGGAGAGGGTATCCAGCCCCGGCTGTGCTTGCTGCAGGGGCAGGAGCGTTTCACGCAACACCCGGAAGGGCTGTCGCTGCAGCATGGTGTCGCGCGTGGGTGCGGGAATGGTCATGAGGCCGCGCAGCATCAGGTGCGGCAACTCTGCAATGGCCCCGATCAGTTCGGGTAACGCCTCGGGCAAGACCCCCGATTTACTGTCTTCGTCCGATGTCTTGACCTGTAGCAAAATGTTTAACGGCCCTTTTTCCGGCGGCCTTTGTTCGCTCAATCGGCGGGCGATCTTGAGCCGGTCAACGCTGTGAACCCAGTCACTGACCTCGGCAATGATGGTTGTTTTGTTGCTCTGTATGGGCCCAATGAAGTGCCAGCTCAGCGGCAGATCTGCGAGGTCGCGCGCTTTCTCCGCCATTTCCTGTGCGTAATTTTCGCCAAACGCGGTCAACCCTGAGTTATAGGCTTCACGTACCAGGTCAGGTGGCTTGGTTTTACTGACTGCCAGCAGGCTCACGGAGCCTGTAGGGCGCCCCGCCGCGTCTTCCGCAGCGCGAATGCGGCGGCCTACCGCTGATATGTTATGCTGGACGTCGGTCGAGATCATGATGGCATCATAAGGAAAGTGATTCCGCATGTGTTAGCTCGACATCCGGAGAGATGTGAAATGGATATCACTGAACTACTCGCTTTTAGCGCCGATCAGGGCGCGTCAGATCTTCATTTGTCCGCAGGCCTACCACCCATGATTCGGGTGGATGGTGATGTGCGGAGAGTCAATGTGCCCTCTCAGGATCATGCCGCAGTGCAAGCGCTGATCTACGACATCATGACTGACCGGCAGCGAAAAGATTTTGAGGAGTGCCTCGAGACCGATTTCTCATTCGATGTGCCGGGCTTAGCGCGGTTTCGCGCCAATGCCTTTAATCAGAATCGTGGCGCCGGTGCGGTCTTCAGGACGATTCCTTCTGAGGTGCTGTCGATGGAAACCCTCGGCATGGGACAGGTGTTCCGCGACATCTCGATGCTGCCTCGTGGGTTAGTGCTGGTTACCGGCCCGACCGGGTCCGGAAAATCAACCACTCTGGCGGCCATGATCGATTACATCAACGACCACCGCTATGACCATATCCTCACCATTGAGGATCCCATTGAATTTGTGCACGAGAGCAAACGGTGTCTGGTCAACCAGCGTGAGGTGCATCGTGACACGCTGGGCTTTTCGGAAGCGTTGCGCTCGGCATTGCGCGAAGACCCCGACATCATTTTGGTGGGCGAGATGCGGGACCTGGAAACCATACGGCTGGCCTTGACCGCCGCAGAGACCGGACACCTGGTTTTCGGGACGCTGCATACGACCTCAGCGGCCAAGACGATTGATCGGGTCATTGACGTCTTCCCGGCGGCCGAGAAAGCGATGGTGCGATCAATGCTCTCCGAATCGTTGCAAGCTGTGATCTCCCAGACCTTGCTCAAACGAAAGAGCGGGGGCCGCGTGGCGGCCCATGAAATTATGCGTGGCACCTCCGCCATCAGAAACCTGATTCGTGAGGACAAGGTGGCGCAAATGTATTCCGCCATACAAACCGGCCAGGCAATCGGTATGCAGACGATGGATCAGTGCCTGCAGGGTTTGGTAGAGAAGCGCACCATTTCGGTCGAGGCGGCCCGGGAGAAAGCGAGGCAGCCCGATAGCATCACCGTCTGATGATTATTGATCGTTGAGCCAGGTGGTGAGGATGATTGCGGCTGCGTGGTGATCAATCGGTTCAGCGCTGAAATCTCCGTTGTGGCCATCGGCTAGCGCATTTTTTTTTGCTTCACGGCTCGACAGGCGTTCGTCCACCAGCGTCACGGTGTGACCAAATCGGCCTTCGATTTGTCTCGAGAACTTTTCAGCGCGCTGCGCCAGCTCACTTTGTGTACCGTCCATATTGAGCGGCAGCCCAACCAGAATGCGCTGCGGCCGCCACTCATCCAGAAGCTGGGAGAACGCGGCCCAGTCGGGCACACCGTCCCGCGCGCCAATGATCGCCAAGGGTTGCGCGGTTCCAGACAGCGTATTGCCAATGGCAATGCCAATATTGCGCAAACCGAAGTCGAGTGCCATCACTGTCTCGTGGCGCGCGGCCATTATGCGTGCCCCGCGTCCGCGCTGAGCAGATCGATATCGATACCCAGCGTCTGGCCTGCCGCTGCCAACCGATCAGCGGCCTCATAGTGAAAGAGGATGCGGTGATCTGCGGGTACGGTCAGCCAGCTGTTCTCAGCCATTTCTGCTTCCAGCTGTCCTGCTGACCAACCGGCGTAGCCCAGTGCGACCAGATAATCCTGTGGCCCTGCGCTCGACGCGATCGCCTGCAAGATATCCCTCGACCCGGTGACGCACACTTCAGGTGTTACCGCCTGACTGCCCTCCCATTCTGCCGGGCCGCCATGCAGTACAAAGCCATGGTCAGTCGCCACAGGTCCCCCTGCCAGAACGGGCATGTCAGCGCACGTAACAGGTTCGATCTCGAGGTGTTCCAACATGTCCGACAGTTCTATTCCGAGGAACTGGTTCACGACGATACCCATGGCGCCTTCCTCAGTGTGTTCACAGATGTATGTCAGCGACCGGTTAAAGAAGCCGCTGTCGATGACCGGTGTGGCAATTAAAAAGTGGTCACGAAGCGAAGTCGGGGAGGTCATGGAAGATGGGATAAACGAGGTCATAGCTGGAATCAGCGGCGAAACTGCCAGGTTCTTATGATCTCAAGTTCTGATATTTCAGTGGCCAGTGCCTCAGGGAAAGGTGTAAACGGCGATAATCGCTGAACAGTGTCGATAGCGGCCTGATCCAGCGCCGCGATGCCAGAGCTCGAGAGCAAAGTAATGTAGCGGAGTGAGCCGTCAGCGCTCACCGTCACCCGAAGGCGAACATCGCCATCCCCATAGCGCTGTGCCAGCCCTCGGTAGTAGTTATTGCCAAAACGCTCTATGCGCGTCTGCCATTGCCGCAGGTAGTCAGCGTGTGCGGCTGCGCGTGCGGCGACCGGTGGGCTGCTCAGGGATGCTTGCGCTGACGTCATCGTCAGGTGAGAGGTTTTTAGAGGCACCTCATTTGAATCCGCCGTACTGTCAGCTGCTGCTGTGGTGGCGGGCGTCACCATGAAATCGGGCCCGCTAAGCAGACCTTGTTGGTTGTCGGCTGCCTCTGCCACGGCCTCTTTTTGCGCAGAGGCGCTCTCACTGAGTAACACCGTAACAGCGCGATTGGCGACGTTTAACTCTGATTCAGATGCGGGTGAAATCAAAAAACCAAAAATGACGACGAGGTGAATACCAACCGACAGCAGCAACGCCGGTGGCATCCCTGCCCAGATCGCGGGCAACGTGATAGGTCCGTGGCTATTCAGCGGGCTGACTCCCCTAACGGCAGTGCATCGAGCAGCTGACCGGCGATGTCGAGACCCGTTTCAGCCTCTATTTCACGCAGACAGGTTGGGCTGGTGACATTGATTTCGGTGAGGTAACTGCCGATGACATCCAGCCCCACAAAGTACAGACCGCGCGCTTTGAGTGTGGGTCCGACCTGTGACGCAATCCACTGATCTCGCTCCGTCAGCGGTTGCACTCTGCCAGATCCCCCGGCTGCAAGATTACCGCGGCTCTCGCCCGCAAGGGGGACTCTCGCCAAGCAGTACGGGACCGCCTCACCGTTGATCATAAGGATGCGCTTATCGCCCTCACTGATTTCCGGCAGATACTGCTGTGCCATGATCGTCTGCTGCCCTCTCAGAGTCAGCGTCTCAAGGATGACGCTCAGATTGGGGTCGTCCTCTCGCGCCCTGAAGATCGCGCTACCACCCATCCCATTAAGGGGTTTGAAAATGACATCCCGGTGTTCGCGATGAAAGGCTTTTAACTGCGACGGATGACGACTGACCAGTAATGGCGGGCAGCACTGTGGGAACTCAGTGGCAAACAGCTTCTCGTTGCAGTCTCGCAGGCTCTGACAGCGATTAACGATCAGTGTGCCCTGTCGCTCGGCGCGTTCAAGCAGATAGGTGGCGTAGATGTATTCCATGTCAAACGGCGGATCTTTTCGCATCAGAACAATATCGAGATCTGCCAGCGATAAGTCAGCTTCATCACCGAGCTCGCACCATCGCGCAGGGTCGCGGAATACGGTTAATGGCTGGCCGCGTCCCATCGCTACTTCGCCTTTGAGGAACAGTCCGTCGGGCTCAATGTAAAAAAGTGTCGCGCCCCGGTCCTGAGCGGCCCACAGCAGCGCCAGTGTCGTGTCTTTTTGGTAGTAAATGGACTGAATAGGGTCCATGACAACGCCAATCTTGAGGCTCATGCCGTGGTTCTCTGAGTACTAGGCAGGACATCTTGCGATCATGGGCAAATCCCCGCAAGCTCTGCCCGCTGTAAAAGCTGGGTAATTTGGAGCCTACAGGACGCCTCCATGGACTATTTATTTGTTCTTGTCGCCGCACTCAGTGCCCTTGGGGCAGTGATGGCTGTTCTGCAGGTGCGGTCGATCGGCTGGGCGGTGTGGATCTGGTTTGGTGTAGGCATGGTCAATGGTGAGCTGGCAGTCGGTTTGATCGGTGCACAGCTGGTGTTCATCGCTCTGTGGATCGCAACATTGGGTGTCGATACTGCGGGCTTCGCCCTGGGCTTGTCGCTCTTTATTGGGGCCTGGCTGTTGTTGGGGATCGCTCTGCGCGACGGATTTGACGCAGGCGCAGCATTCAGCCGTGCGCTCACGATGGCCTTGGGTCGCGATTATTTGGCGGCGATACCGCCCGCTCGCCGGGAAAAGTTACAACAGCATATTCATAGCCGTGAGTGGTTGTGGCCCTTTCGTTTTCGGCGGCCGGGCGTGCGTTACGTGCGCAACATCTCCTATACCACGGCGGGTAAGCGTGGCCTCCTTGATATTTACTTGCCGGTGAAGCAGGGCACGCGACGCCCGGTTTTACTGCAGGTGCACGGTGGTGCCTGGATGATGGGTCACAAATCAGAACAGGCGCAGCCATTGTTGCACCGAATGGTCGAGATGGGCTGGGTGGGTGTGTCGATCAATTATCGACTGGCTCCCCGTGATGCCTATCCCGCCCAGATTATTGATGTCAAAAAAGCGATCGCTTGGGTGAAGCAGAACATTGCCGAGCATGGCGGGGACCCAGACTTCATCGTCGTAACAGGTGGCTCAGCCGGAGGGCATTTGTCGTTGCTGGCCGGTTTGACTCCGGGGCACGCGGATTGGCAAGAGGGTTTTGAAGGTGTCGATACAACGGTGCAGGGGGTGCTCGCCATGTATCCGGTCGTCGACCTAACGAATCGCCATGGGATCCGGCAGCAGGATCGGATGGACAGCTTTATTACCCGACGCATTGTTCAACAGACGCGTGATGCGGTGCCGCACGTGTTTGAGGACGGCTCCCCCTCTGCGTGGATTCACCGAGAGGGCGTAGCCGCCGCAGCGCCGCCTTTTTGTATCGTGCAGGGAACCCATGATTCGCTGGTTTGGGTGGAAGAGGTGCGACGGTTTGTTGCTGAGTTCAGCCCGCTGACGCGCCACCCGCTGGTTTACGCGGAATTGCCCGGAGCGCAGCACGCCTTTGAGATTTTGCATTCGCCGCGCACCAGCCATTTTCTTAATGCCGCTGCGGTCTGGCTGGAATGGGTGCGTGCGCGCGAGGGTCATAACAACGCCCCCACCGAGGTAGCGGCAGCGGACGGAACAAGCCCAGCAAATGGAGGAGCACACCATGATTGACGCTTGGATGCAGCACCCCACAGCACGACACTCTGCTGACCCGATATTCGACTCTTTGCGCCGCTGGACGCGCTCAGAACTCACTGCGACCCCGGACGTCGCCGATACGGTTGCGGTACTCGATGAGGCAGGTATTTCCCATGCGCTGACTTCCGCTTGGTACGCGCCACACAATGTGATGATCTCCAATGATGAGGTCGCATCCTTTGTCGAAGAGTCAGGGGGTCGTCTAGTTGGCGTGGGTTCAGTTGATATCAGCCGGCCCATAGAGGCGATGCGTGAAATTCGGCGTTGCATCAACGATCTGGGATTCAAGGCCATTCGGGTGCTGCCGTGGCTTTGGTCAGTCCCGCCGACCGATCGTCTGTTTTATCCCGTCTATGCCGCATGCTTCGAGCTGGGTGTGCCGTTTTGCACCCAGATTGGCCACACCGGTCCGCTGATGCCATCGGAAGTGGGTCGACCCATTTACCTTGATCAGGTGGCCCTCGATTTTCCGGATCTGGTGGTTGTTGGGGGACACATTGGCTATCCCTGGACGGATGAGGCGATTGCGGTCGCGACGAAGCATCCGAACGTCTTCATCGACACCTCAGCCTACACGGCCGACCGTTATCCGCCACAGCTGGTCGAGTTCATGCGGCATCACGGCAGTCAAAAAGTACTGTTCGGTAGTAACTACCCGATGATCACTCCGGCCAAGGCGCTGGCCGGCTTGGATGCGTTGGGGCTGGATGACACGGTGCGACAGCGATTTCTCGAGGACAACGCCAAACGGGTGTTTGGGCTTTCCTGAGGGCGTTAGCCCAGTAATTCGCGCCACTGCATCGATAGCGCGGTGAGCGCAACAACCGGTGCCGTCTCGGTGCGGAGCACTCTCGGTCCCAGCTGTAGCGGGGTAAAGCCCTGTCCCGTCGCGGCGCTTACCTCACCCTCCGTGAGCCCGCCCTCAGGACCGATCAGCAGCGCAGCGCTTCCCGGCACTTCCGCTTTTTGTGATGCAACTGTGCAATCCCCGCCGTCCGCGCAGTGCAGCACCCACTTCTCGTCCGCCGATACGTCTGCGACCCAATCCATCAGCGGCATCGGTGCGATCACGGGGGGGATCTTTACGCGCCCACATTGCTCCGCGGCACTGATGGCCACGTGCTGCCAGTGATGAATGCGCTTTGACAGCCTGTCTTCCGGGATCGAGAAATCAACCCGCTCGCTGTAGAGCGGAACAATTGAACCGACGCCTAGCTCAGTGGCTTTTTGGACCGCCCAGTCAAAGCGGTCTCCCTTGCTGAGACAAAGACCCAGCAGGGTATGCACGGCGGATTCTGTAGCTGGCAAGGTCGCCTCACCCAGCGTGAGCTGTACCTCTCGTTTACTGGACGCGGTAATGGTTGCAGCGAACTCTCGCCCATCACCGTTGAAAAGTGCGACTGCCTCCCCAACCCGCGCACGTAACACGCGGCCCAGGTGCTGCGCGGCATTGCCATGGAGCACAACCTGTGCGCCTGCTTCAAGCGATTGGTCGGTATAGAGTCGCGTGGTTCGCACTGCATCGCCTCCGGAAGAGTCCGGAGTGTACGACTTTTAGGAGAGAAGACCTAAGCGGCACGGGGTGTGCCGCTTGGCAAGGGTTCGCGACGTAGCTGCGAGATCAGTACTTGTAGCTGTCCGTCTTGAAGGGGCCTTCAACGCCCACGCCAATATAGTCAGCCTGCTTCGAGGTCAGCTTGGTCATGACACCACCAAAGCCTTTCACCATGTAACTCGCGACCTGCTCATCAAGGTGCTTGGGGAGTACTTCTACTGCGATGGCTCCTTGGCGTGCATCACCCGACAGATCTGCAAAGCGCTTCTCGTATAAGTGGATTTGCGCAAGTACCTGGTTCGCGAATGATCCATCCATAATGCGTGAAGGGTGTCCGGTCGCATTGCCCAGATTGACCAAGCGGCCCTCCGAGAGCAGAAGCAGGTGGTCGTTGTCGTCGGCGTTGCGGACGACCTTGTGCACCTGAGGCTTGATCTCTTCCCACTGCCACACGTCGCGCATGTAGGCGGTGTCAATTTCGTTATCGAAGTGACCAATATTGCAGACGACTGCGCCCGACTTCAGGGCGCGCAGCATGGCGGCAGTGCAGACGTTGTAGTTACCCGTTGCCGTTACCAGCATATCTGTGGTGCTGAGCAGATCGGTGTTGATGCAACTGTCAGAACCGTCGTCGCTACCGTCAACAAAGGGTGATACGACTTCGAATCCGTCCATACAGGCCTGCATGGCACAGATCGGGTCGCACTCGGTTACGCGCACGATCATGCCTTCCTGGCGCAGCGACTGTGCTGAGCCTTTGCCGACGTCGCCGTAACCAATGACCAACGCGCGCTTGCCAGCCAACAGGTGATCGAGGCCACGCTTGATCGCGTCGTTTAGGCTGTGGCGGCAGCCATATTTGTTGTCATTTTTGGATTTGGTGACCGCGTCATTCACATTGATGGCGGGCACCTTCAGCTCGCCGTTGGCCAGCATCTCGTAAAGTCTATGGACGCCCGTGGTCGTCTCTTCCGTAATGCCGTGGATGCGCTCGAGCATCTCGGGATACTGCTCATGCAGCATCGCCGTCAGGTCTCCGCCATCGTCGAGCACCATATTGGCGTCCCAGGGTTTGCCGTCCTCGAGGATGGTCTGCTCGATACACCACTCATACTCTTCCTCGGTTTCGCCTTTCCAGGCAAAAACCGGGATGCCTGCCGCGGCGATCGCGGCCGCCGCGTGATCCTGCGTGGAGAAAATATTGCAGGAGGACCATCTGACTTCGGCGCCGAGCGCGACCAGAGTCTCAATCAGCACGCCGGTTTGAATCGTCATGTGGATGCAACCCAGAATCTTGGCGCCCGCCAGGGGTTGCGCGTCGCGATAATGCTCGCGTAACGCAATCAGTGCAGGCATCTCGCTCTCGGCGACTTCCAGCTCTCGTCGGCCCCAATCAGCTAGGTGAATGTCCGCGACCTTGTAGTCGGCGAAAACGCTTTGCTCAACGGCAGTGTTCATAGTGTCCTCTCTCGTGGGGTCGAAGGGTTAGAGCCCGGCGGCTGCGCGGAGGGCGTCAGCTTTGTCGGTGCGTTCCCAGGTGAAGCTGTCGCCGGAGCGACCGAAATGTCCATAAGCGGCGGTAGTACGATAGATCGGGCGCTTCAGATCGAGCATATTGATAAGGCCTTTGGGACGCAGATCAAAGTGTTCCCGGATTAATGCCACGATGGCGTCATCAGTAAGCGCCGCCGTACCGAAAGTGTTGACGGAAATCGACGTGGGTTCTGCGACGCCGATCGCGTAAGACACCTGGACCTCACAGCGCCGTGCAAGGCCCGCTGCGACGATGTTCTTGGCGACATAGCGTCCGGCGTAGGCGGCGGAGCGATCTACCTTGGAGGGGTCCTTGCCCGAGAACGCGCCACCACCATGGCGCGCCATGCCGCCGTAGGTGTCGACAATGATCTTCCGGCCGGTCAGGCCACAGTCGCCCTGCGGCCCGCCAATCACGAAGTTGCCTGTCGGGTTGATGTGGAAAAGCGTATCGGCATGGAGCCATTCCGCCGGCAGTGTGGGCTCGATAATCTCCTTCCGGACCGCCTCGCGCAGGTCTGCTTGCGAAATATCAGGGCTGTGCTGAGTGGACAGCACCACCGCCTCGACTCGCTCGGGCTTGCCGTCGCTGCCATAGCGCATCGTGATCTGACTTTTCGCGTCGGGCCGCAGCCAGGGGAACGCCCCCGACTTGCGCAGTTCGGCCTGTTTCTCGACCAGACGATGGGAGTAATGGATAGGCGCAGGCATGAGTACGTCGGTCTCATCCGAGGCAAAACCAAACATAAGTCCTTGATCCCCTGCGCCCTGATTGGCTTCATCGGCCTCGTGGGTGCCGAGAGCAATATCTGCTGATTGCTGACCGATGGCGTTGATCACGGCGCAGGTATTGCCGTCAAAACAGACCTCAGATGAGTCAAAGCCAATATCCAGCACCGTCTGCCGAATGACTTCCTCGAGCTCGCCTGTTGTCACGGTGCTGGAGGTCGTGACTTCACCTGCGACGACGACCATGCCGGTTTTGACCAGCGTCTCCACCGCGACGCGTGCATCGGGGTCTTTTACCAAATAGGTATCGAGAATCGTGTCTGAAATTTGATCCGACATTTTGTCGGGGTGTCCCTCAGACACCGACTCAGAAGTAAAAAGAGAATAGTCGCTCATGGTAAGGATTCCTGAATCTGGTCAGCAGCGTTGGAAGTGCTGCACTTGTATTTGAAAGCCATTGCGTTGCGCCAGAAAAACACTGGCGTTTAATGAGAGCCTTGCCTGCCCCGCCCAGATGTCCAGTTGCTCGGGCGTAAAGCCTAGCCACAGGTCGCCGCAGTGTTCGCGCGCCCAAGCCTGATCGTGGGCACAGAGCTCGCTGACGATAAAGTGACCCCCTGGCTTCAACAGGCAGGCGGCTTCTGCCAGCACTTTTTTAGGCTCGGGGGTATGGTGAAGCACCATGTTGGCGACGATAGCGTCGGCCTGGTGGTCGCGCTGCACCAGCACGTCGGTACTGCCCTGAACAAATGCGACGTTGGGCAGGTGGTTGGCATGTTGTTTCGCCAGGCGCAGCATGTCCTGTGATAGGTCCAGCGCTGTGACGCTGCGCGCGCGCTTTGCAAGATCAGGCAGCAGCCACCCTTCACCGACACCCACCTCGACGATGGATTCAAAAGCGTCCTGCTCCAGCCTGTCGAGCAGTTGTAGCGTTATCTCGCTGTAATCCGCCCACGGAGCGATCAGTTCCTGCTGTTCTCTGAACCGATCGGCATTGCCTTTGAAAAAGGCGATGGAGTTGTCTTCGCGTTGCCGCTGCACCCGCTCGATCCCATGGCTGTTACTCCGGGTGATGGGTGTGTCATCGATGTGCCGCAGGATCTGCTCCTGCAACTCTTGCAAAGGCCCCTCGGCCAGCGCGCGGCGATAAAAAATGGCGGTGCCTTCCTTACGGCGACTCAGAAGCCCTGCGTCAATGAGAATCTTCAGGTGGTGGCTCAGTGCGCTCTGACGCAGCTCGAAAATGGTGCAGAGCTCCGAGACGCTGAAAGAGTCCTGAGCCAGCACTCGCAGAATATGCAGGCGGAGCTCGTCACTGGCCGCCTTCAACAGGGTAGCCAGTGGCGCTCCGGATCCTGCCGGAACGAGGTCAACAATGTGGGCAGATGCGGCCATGGCGGCGAAGCCTACCAGCGCGCGCCCTTTACATCAAAATAATTTGATGGATTAGGCGCTGACGCTCATCACGCCGTCAGGCGTGCCGAGAAGCAGTTCGTCGGCGGGTCGCATGGCAAAGAGTCCGTTGCACACCACGCCCGTCATGTCATTGATCTGCCGCTCAGTCTCGAGAGGGTCGTGGATCTCCAGACCGTGGACGTCGAGAATCACGTTGCCGTTATCCGTCACGACGTTCTCGCGCCACACCGGTTGCCCGCCCAGCTTGGCCAGCTCCCTCGCAACGAAGCTTCGCGCCATGGGAACGACCTCTACGGGGAGCGGGAAGGCGCCGAGCACCTCGACGCTTTTGCTTTCATCGGCGATGCAAATAAAACGCTCAGATGCAGCCGCAATGATTTTTTCTCGGGTGAGTGCCGCGCCGCCGCCCTTAATGAGTTGGAGTCGGTCGTTGGCCTCATCCGCGCCATCGACGTACAAGTCGACGCGTGGCACGGCATTGAGATCGCGCACGGTGAAGCCCATGTCATGGAGCAGTGCTGCTGAGCGTTCTGAGCTGGATACCGTGACATCGATTCGATGGCGCAGCCGCTCCAGGCCTTTGATGAACCACTCGGCGGTGCTGCCCGTTCCGATACCGAGCACTAACTGATCGTCGGGATGACGGGATACGCGCTCGATAGCAGCCCCAGCCACTTGTTGTTTCAATTCGTCCTGACCCACGTGGCTTTCCCTTGACTCCGGTTCGACTGTGGAGAGATTACGGTGGTCGGTCTGGAGATGCCAGCGCTATGAAACGCTGCGCCGCTCCGTGGATTCGCGTACGTCGGGTTTACGGTGGGACGCGCCATCAGTCCGTCGAAGTGCCGGCTTATCACCTTGAAAAGGAGGTCCAGATTCCGCATGGTTATTGATCATGAGTTATTTGTGCATGAGCCCGAGTCTCATGCACCACCGGGGGTCCTTATGCTCGCGCTCAACGACACGCAACGTCTCCGCTTATTTGCACCGAGAACATGGCTGCTGGGGCTCATCGCCCTGTGCTGTATTCCGCTCTCCGTGTGGGCAGAGGATTCACCTACCGTGCCAACCTATGAGCAACTCGCTGCGAAAGCCGAGTTTACTCAAGCGCAAATCTCTCCGGATGGACGTTATCTCGCCGTCGATGTAATCCACGAGGAGCGGCGTGCGTTGGCGATTCTCAAAACAGAGAGTCTTGAAGTCATCAAAGTATCCGGTTTTTACGACGCCGAGGTGGGCGGTTTCGCCTGGGTGAACAACGATCGCCTGGTGCTCACGATTGTCCGGAAGCGATTCGGTCGCGAGGCGCCCGGTTCGTTTGGCGAGATCTACGCGGTCAATGCTGACGGAAGTGCGCCCAAATATCTTTACGGTCTCAACGCGGATGAGCCCGCCAGAGCTTACGGCGACTTGTTGGCGAAAATTGATGACCGCCATATCTTGATTCAGAGTTTCCCTTTCGGGGTCAAAGACGGCATTCCGGAGGCGCTAAAGATCAATATATATAGCGGCCGAATCAGCCGTGAAGCGCGATCCAGCCTGCGCGGTGCCGGCTTTGTGCATGACGAGGAGATCGCACCGCGTTTTGTTCAGGGTATCGATGATGACAACCAGCAGGTTTTCTCTTTCCGGCCCCGCGGATCACGGGACTGGCAGGATCTGGAGATGCCCTTTGGCGATCGCGCGCAGGTGGTAGGGTTCGTGCCCGATAGCGATGTTTTGCGAGTCATCGGCTCGTATGCTGGCGATCAACGCATCAAGGGGCTGTATCACTTTGACCCGGCTTCTGGGAAGGTGGAGCAGGTATATGCCGCAGCGGATACGGATGTCGAGTGGGCGTATACCGACGACGACTATGAGGTGTATGGGGTCCAAATTAACCGCCATTACCGCGAGTTTGTGCCACTGGAGACGGACCACCCACTGACGAAAGTGAGGCTGGCGTTACAGAGCAATTTCCCCAGCCACAATGTGTCGCTAGTCTCCAAGACAGATGACAACAAGCAGTTCGTCATCTCCTTATCGGCACCCAATGATCCGCCCAGCTTTTACCTGTTCAGCCTCGAGACGGGATCGCTGCGCTTTCTCATGCACCGGTTCCCGGAAGTAGAGGGCACATTACTGGCCCAAACCGATGGCATCAGCTTTCCTGCGCGCGATGGACAGATGATTCATGGCTATCTCACTACGCCGCCAGTCGGTGAGGCGCCGTTTCCCATGATTGTGCACCCCCACGGTGGGCCACATGCGCGCGACCGCTGGGGCTACAACAGCTACGTGCAATCCATGGCGACCCGGGGCTACGCCGTTTTACAGGTTAATTTTCGCGGTTCAACCGGTTTTGGCGACGCCTTTATGGAGGCGGGTTATGGCGAGTGGGGTCGTGTGACACAACAGGACATTATCGACGGCACCCGGTGGGCGATCGCAGATGGCGTTGCCGACCCAGCACGGATTGGTATTTATGGCGCGAGTTTCGGTGGGTACTCGGCGTTTCAGGCACCGCTTGTCGCGCCGGGTCTTTACCGGGCGGCCATTGGCTACGTAGGTGTCTATGACCTCGACCTGCTCTATACCTCGGGCGACATCAAGACGACGCGTTGGGGCGGCGCCTATCTGGATACCACGCTACCCAGCGACCCTGAGCAGCGTGAGGCGCAGAGCCCGGCGCGGCGAGCGGATGAATTGAACCTGCCGCTGTTTATTGTGCACGGCAAGGACGATTTCCGGGCCGCGTTCGAACACGCCGAGGTCATGCGCGATGCCCTGGATGAGGCCGGCAAGTCCTACGAGTGGTTGGTCAAGGATAAAGAAGAACACGGCTTCTACACGCCCGAGAATACCGTCGAGCTTTTTGAGCGCGTCGAGCAATTTTTTGGTCAGCACCTGAGCGCGGATGCAGCCGAGGAGTGGTCACTCGAGTAATGGCAATGGATGCTGAGCAATCGATCACTGAAGGCTTTAAGGCCTTATCAGCAGGGCGGCCTCAGGCGGCGCTTGAGGCAGTCGACGCTATTGACGCTGACTCGTATCCGCGGGCGAGCTTGCTGGCGGGCCACGCCCATAAAGCGCTGGGTCAGCATGCCGCCGCGGAATTTGCTTACCGGGCGCTGACCCAAAAGCCCGACCGACGCCACAGTGCCACGGGGTGGTGGAGCTTGGCCGGTCTGAAAACCGCGCAATTCTCTGCCGCTGACGCCGCGCGATTGGATAGCCTCATCAATGGCGACGAACAGGATGGTTATTTGGGCTTGTTGCATATGACACGGGCGGAGATCTGGCACCAGGCGGGCATGCCCGACATGGCTTTCGCGCATTTGAAAGCGGGTAATGACCTGATTGCTGCGGCGCGGCCGTTCCAGGGCGAGGCTTACCGCGCGTTTATCGACGAGCTCCTGACGGTAGAGCCGTTTGCCCTCGAATCGCAGGTAGCCCAAAGCGCCAATCCAATTTTTATCATTGGGCAGCCGAGGTCAGGCACGACTTTGGTAGAGCAGATTCTGGCGTCCCATCCCGAGGTCGATGCCACGGATGAGCTGTCGTTCATGGGGCACCGCGGCGCCGACTTGCAACGCGACGGCGGCTACGCGGCGGCGCTCCAGTCAAACGATGAGAGCCGTTGGGCGACCTATCAGCAGCAGTATCTGGATATCGTATTGCCCTACTGCGAGAAGGGCGGCACATATTTTCTCGATAAGACCCCCGAGAACTTTTTGCACGTGCCGTTAATTTTGAAAATATTGCCCAACGCACGATTTGTGCACGTGATCCGTGATCCGCTCGATAACATCGTGTCCCAATATCGACACTTCTTTCCTGAAGGCCGGGAATACAGCAATAGCCTCGAGGGCTTGGTGTTCTACTGGCGGGGTTATTTGATGTTGATGCGCCATTGGTCAGCGCTGTTTCCCGACCGACTGCATCATTTGCATTACTCGCAATTGGTTACGGCACCGCAGGATGAGATAGCCGACCTGCTGACGTTTTGCGGGTTATCTCACGCTCAGGAGTGTTTTTCGCCCCATGAAACCCAGCGGCCAGTTATGACGCCCAGTGCTGCACAGGTGCGGCAGCCCATCAATGCGGCGGGCGTGGACAGCGGACTCGCCTACGGTGGCGGCTTAAAGGATTGGCTGAAGGATATCGGTCAGTTAAAAGAGGTCAGTGCCCGGCTTTTCGGAAAGGGCTGACTCGCCCTGTATTAGCGTTCCTTGACCTTAATCCGGACGCCTTTCTCGGTGACGAGAAAAATCGAGCCAAAAAATCCATCCTCAATCGCAACGCGCTCGCCTGCCTTGATCGTGACCTGGGTGTCCGAGACTTTCTTAAATAGTCGCCCGTCCTCCGCCACAAAAATGGTGTTGCGGCGCTGAGTGTAGAGCACATCCTTGATGACAAACGTGATTTGCTCGGGCACTTCCTCAACGATTTCTGGTGCGGCTTCCTCACCGAAGACAATCGCGGCGACTTCAGCGTTGCGCTGCTCCTGCCGCTGCTCACTCGATCCCACCTGTGGCTTTTCGATTGAGGCTTTGATCGCTGCCGCCGCAGCGTCGTAACAGCTCAGGCGCTCGGTATCGAGTTCAATATCAGAGCACTCCATGAAAGATTGAGCAGTCACGCTCTGGCTTAACAGGCCACAGCACAGCAGGGTCAGGCAGAGGCGGTAAGTGTCCATCCGATGATATCGTCCTTGTTGGTGAGCGGCTCGAAGTGTACGTCGTGCCAGCCCATTGTACGCATTTCTTCAGCGAGCTCGTCCATCGCCGCGCCCGTTTTCGCCACCGAGAGCATCTGTTGATGCCGTGCTCTTGCCGCGGCGGCCTCCTCCTCCAGTTCGTCGATGAACTGTGCTCTCATCTCTGTTGGCTGCCCAATCAGTTTGAAGAACCGCAATGCGGCCAAGACATGGTCCGCCATGAAGGCATTGCCGGTCTCCATGGTGGCACCTCTGACGTACTTGTTGCCCATGCCGTTCATGAATTTGCGCGCCGCTTCGGCCTCCTGGTCAGCTTTGAGTGCGGCCACTGATCCGGTTTTGACCAGCGTCTCATGGATCGTCGTCAGCGCTTTCTTGATCGCGGCGATGTCGGCCTCGTCATATTCGCTTACCGCGCGTGCGGACATTTTGGCGACCACGGAGTCATGGTGATGCATGAGCGCAAACAGATGCCCTCCGGATCGCATACGCGGCAAGAGGCCTGCCAGTGTGTCTCCGAGGGCGCTGTACTCCATACCGTAGATGGACAGACAGCTGGTAATGTCCCGAACCGTCTCGGGTAGCGTCTCAGCCGGTGTGTTCCCCAGGAGTTGCACTGAACCCTCCGCCTGCTCTACCGAGGCGTGAAGCACTTCAGGCAATTGGACTTCTGCGGCATCTACGCCGGTGTAATGGAAGGTTTTTTCCAATGAGAAAAGAAAGGGCAGCAGCGAGCCGTTGCCACAACACAGCTCGGCAATGTTGATGGGTTCATCAGCTCCTGCGATGGGATCTGCCAGGGTGTCCAGCCACGCTTTGACCGGCCCTGCATAGCCGTTATCAAAATAATCGCCAAAGGTAGTGGTGTGCCCCTGGCGCCAAAACCGACTCCACTCTTCCATGAATACTGTGCTCAATCTTCTGAAGGCGGGATTAAGCCATAACCCAAACTGGGGGTATACAGGCAAAAACAGCACTAAAAAAAAGGCCCGCATAAGCGGGCCTTCCTTTCTTAAACGCAGGTTACGCCATCAGAATTCGATGGTGTACTCCGCGTATACAACACGACCGACTTTCGGGTACTGATACTCGTCAACTTCAGCGCCGAAGTCGTTAAGCAGCGGATCTTCATCGGTGATGTTGTTCGCACCGATAGTGATCTGACCCCACTCACCGAAGTTGTAACCAACTGATGCGTTCAGCTGATCCCACGAGTCGTACTTGTCATCGCTAGAGCGTGACTCTGACTCACCGATGAAGTCCCAGGCGACGTTGGCAAAGAAGTTATTCCAAGCCCAGCTCGCTTGAGCATTCGAGCGCCACTCGGGGAAGCCGAGGGTGCCGGTGATGTCGAGCAGGTTGCCCTCACCAAACACTTCTTCTACCTCGTACTTGAGGTACTTGGTGCCGGTGTAACGCAGGCTGAAGACACCGAACGCAGTATCGATCGTGCCCGCCAACCCGAGGTCAAGCGCCTCGCGCTTCTGCGCGATGTTGCCGTTCACGAAGCCAGCTGAGATCTCAATCACCTGTCCGGTAGGGCTACGCTGAACGAAATCACTACCCGCACCGCCGGAGCTGCGTGAAGAGTAATCCTGGTTCAGAACGTCCTGAGCCGATACGTACTCAATGGTGCTGTTGAGCTCAAGGCTGACCCATGTTGCGCTGGCCTTCCAGCTCATCATGTCGCCCTGCCAGAAATCCCAGTCAACGCCGATAGACAGCGACTCAGACTCTTCTGCGTCGAGGTTGGGGTTCGAACCGATATAGGTGTCGAACTGACGTGTCGGACAGGGGCTCTGACCCGCTTGCTCACAGGCCCAGAAGTCTGTGGCGCTCTCAGCGGAGAACGAGGTGGCACCGTACAGGTCCGACAAGTCGGGTGCACGGAAGCCTTCACCCCAAGACGCGCGGAAACGCAGCTGCTCGTAGCCCGGTACCGCAATGTTCACACCAACGCGCGGTGAGCTTGCGCTACCGAAGTCAGAGTAATCATCCGCACGGAATGCAGCTGACAGTTCCATCCACTCGAAGATCGGGAAAACACCTTCGACCATGTAAGCGGTCACGTCACGGTAGCCCTCAGCTGAGTTGCCAGCTGAACCACCGACCATGCCCGCTTCGGATTGCGCATCAACCAGTGCAGCGTACTTGATCTCGTAGTACTCAGCGCCGAGGTAGATCGCCGCGGTGCCGCCGGCCATGTCGAACAGATCCCACTGCAAGCCACCCGACCAACGCGTCAGTGTCAGGCGGTCGTCGTTGTGAGTCGTGGTCTTCAGGTTGGCAACGAACTGGTCAAAATCGTCAATGCCATAAGCGACGTTGTAAGCCAGGCCGCCGTAGCTCAGGTAGTACATGCCCACTGACGACGAACGGTACTCGGAGTGCGAGTAGTTCATGTCAACTTTGATGTTGTCAGTGACTTCCCAGTTCAAGCCGGTGTTGATGTCGACCATGGTGTCGTTGACGAAGTTGTCACGCGTACCGATGTCGGTCCAACGGAAGTAACCGAATGTGGCACCGACGTCGTTGCGGGGGTCGCCAGGAATAGTTGGGCCAGGCGCCGCAGGAGGCGCGTAACGACCAAACGACTCGTTATCCGAGATGATGGCGTCCATGTAGACTTCAAGACTGTCGTTGATCTCGTACTCGGCAGAAACCCAAGTATTCAATCGCTCCAGACTTGCGCGGTTCGCTGATACCAGCGCGTAGGCGTAACCACAGTAGTAGCCCGTCTCGGGGCCGAACACCAGGTCAGCACGCATCTGGCCAACAAAGCCGGTACCTTCAGGATCATCCACACAGTTCGCACCGGGGTAAATCCGCCAGGTGTTGGGGTCGTTGCGGTCAAAAGGCTGGCCGTTGTACTGGGGGTTTGGCACGGTATAGCCGTAAACGGAGATACCCGCTGTTTCGCCATAGCCCATGATGTCGCCGTCGCCGTCGTAGTCACCATAGCTTGCTTTGGTGAACTCGCGATCCGCATCGAAGATGGGGTCACGTCGGTCGTATTCGATACCGAACGTTACGCTGCCGCGGTCAGAGCTCGCGCCGAAGAGCATGGAGAGCGACTGCTCTTCGCCTTCGTCACGGTCGCGGTCGCCAAAGCGGCCAGAAATCTTGAAGCCGTCGTAGTCGCGCTTCAGGATGATGTTCACAACACCTGCAACCGCGTCAGAACCGTAGATCGCTGACGCACCGTCAGCAACGATCTCGATACGGTCTACCGCAGAGAAGGGAATCATGTTCAGGTTGACGGTACCACCGCCGCCCAGTGAGGGTGAGCCCGCGACCCGTCGGCCGTTGACCATGACCAGTGTACGGCCAGCGCCGACACCACGCAGGTCAATCGTTGCGTTGGACTGCGCGCTGTTACCAGATGACTCACGGAACGAACCGAGAGAGTTCAGGTTTGAGCTTCGCAGGGCATCTGCAACCGAGATATCACCCTGAATTTTCATGTCTTCCGCAGAGATGACGATTGTCTCCTGCGAAATCGTGTTCAGCGTAGAGCGTGAGATACGCGAGCCGGTAACCAGCACTTCTTCGGTTTCCTTAGCTTCCGCATCGTCCTCCTGCGCTGAAACAACCCCCATATTGAGGGCCAGTGCACCGGTCGACGCAAACAGCGCGTAACGAACCGCATCGTGCATGACGTTTCTCTTAGTCATTGAGTTTCTCCTCAAGTGTGTCAGACGCCAAAAAACGGGGGTGAAATCTCCCCCCCGCGCTTCCTGCACGCCTTGTCCTTCTTACTTCCTATACGTATAGATCCTGACGCTCCCGAGAAAACGGGAAAGCGAGCGTCACGACGTAGTGGAGCATAACTGAAGAGTGATCTGTCACGAAACCTTCACAGTCGTCGAATCTGGTAATAATGATGATTACTGCCGTGGCGTTTCGGCGGTGATTTAGGCGCTCAAAAACAAACTGCTGTGCCGGTTTTTGTAGTGATCGCGCCTTTTGCTGTTGGCTTAATCGGAACGTCTTCGCTGCCAAGGGACTCAATGTCCGCGGGCCGACATGTACTGTCTACTGCACTTCCCATTGCACTATTTATCCTTATTGCACTTCTTTGTTGCACTTTCGATAGCGTCTCGGCCCAGCGTTCCGTGCGGAGTTTTATACAAGGCGGCCCCTGATTCACCGAAATTCGCCGAAAAAGCCCCTAAAATTTGCTGATCAGCGCGGCTTGGCGGACAATAGCCGCCGCCCAACTACCAATACTTCTCCGGAGCTCTCATGCCCTCTCAGACTGAACTGGCCAACGCCATTCGTGCCCTGGCTATGGACGCCGTCCAAGCCGCCAACAGCGGTCACCCGGGCGCGCCCATGGGGATGGCGGATATTGCCGAGGTGCTCTGGAATGGCCTGATGCGCCATAACCCGGCCAACCCCGACTGGCCCAACCGAGATCGGTTCGTGCTCTCCAATGGCCATGGATCAATGCTGATTTATGCGTTGTTGCACCTGACCGGTTACGACTTGTCCATCGATGACCTCAAGCAGTTCCGACAGCTTCACAGCAAGACACCGGGGCACCCGGAGTACGGATACGCACCCGGAGTTGAGACGACGACCGGGCCGTTGGGGCAAGGCATCGCCAACGCCGTTGGCATGGCGTTGTCAGAGAAGACGCTGGCCGCGCAATTTAACCGTGATGGACACACCATTGTTGACCACCATACCTGGGTGTTCCTCGGTGACGGTTGCTTGATGGAGGGCATCTCCCACGAGGCTTGCTCGTTGGCGGGCACGCTGGGTCTGGGCAAGCTCATTGCCATCTACGACGACAACGGGATCTCCATTGACGGTGAGGTGGAAGGTTGGTTCACCGACGACACGCCAAAGCGCTTTGAATCCTACGGGTGGCATGTCATTCCAGCCGTAGACGGGCATGACCCCGCCGCGGTCGAAGCAGCCCTGCTGGCGGCGAAAGCGGAGACCAACAAACCCACGCTGGTGTGCTGCAAAACCGTGATCGGCAAAGGCAGCCCGAATAAGCAGGGTACGGAGAGTTGCCATGGCGCCGCTTTGGGTGAAGAAGAAATTGCTCTGACCCGTGAAGCGCTCGGTTGGTCCCATGCGCCGTTCGATATTCCTGAAGATATCCGCGCCGGCTGGGATCGGCGCGCCAGCGGTGCCGAGCAGGAAGCCAGCTGGCAAGCGGGTTTTGACGCCTACCGCGAGGCCTTCCCTGATCTGGCCGATGAATTCCTGCGACGCCTCAGGGGTGAGCTTCCCGCCCATTTTGATGAACAGGTCGACGCCTATATCGCCGAGTGTGCGTCAGCGGGTGCCGATGTTGCGTCGCGTAAAGCGTCGCAGCAGGCGCTGAATGCATTGGGCCCTGTCTTACCTGAGCTCCTCGGGGGCTCTGCCGATCTGGCCGGCTCCAACCTCACGCTGTGGAGCGGCGCCCGCGGCGTATCCGCGGAGGATGCCTCGGGGAATTACGTGTACTACGGCGTCCGAGAATTTGCGATGGCGGCGATCATGAACGGCGTGGCCCTCCATGGCGGATTCATTCCTTACGGTGCCACCTTTTTGATCTTTATGGAGTATGCGCGCAATGCAGTTCGCATGTCAGCCCTGATGGGGCAGCGTGTGCTCTACGTCTTCACGCATGACTCGATCGGTCTGGGAGAGGATGGTCCGACGCATCAGCCTGTTGAGCAGTTAACGGCCTTGCGCGCCACGCCGAACCTCCACACGTGGCGACCGTGTGATGGCGTTGAATCGGCGATCGCTTGGAAGCACGCCGTCAAGCGCGAAAGCGGACCAACGGCGATGATTTTTTCTCGCCAAACACTCCCCGCTCAGGTCAGCGATGCGGAACAAGTAGACCGTGCGCATCGGGGCGGCTATGTGCTCGTCAAAGAGCAAGGTGACCTCGACGCAATCGTCATTGCCACCGGCTCTGAGGTAGCGCTTGCGGTCGAGGCAGCAGAGCGGCTTAGCACTGCCGGGCGGGGCGTTCGGGTTGTCTCGATGCCCTGCGCTGAGCTGTTTGATGCTCAGGAAGCCGGATACAAAGAGACAGTCTTGCCCAGCGACGTGCTGGCTCGCGTGGCGGTCGAGGCAGGCCACACAGACTTCTGGTACAAGTACGTCGGCCTCGACGGTCGCGTGGTCGGCATGACCAGCTTCGGCGAGTCTGCCCCCGCCGCCGCACTGTTCCAACACTTTGGCTTGACCACGGATAACGTGGTGGCCGCGGTTGAGGACGTCATTCTCGACTGACCCATGACGCGCTTTGCAATAAATGGATTCGGGCGGGTTGGCCGCACCTTATTGCGGGTCTATCACAGTAGGCCAGACGCACAGGCCAAGTTGGAGCTAGCCGCGATTAATGAGATCGCCGATGCCGACACCGTTGTCCACTTGGCGCGCTATGACTCCAATTACGGCCGTTACCCCGGGCGCATTGCCCGCTCCGGTGATTTGCTGGCCATAGATCAGCTGTTGGTGCCGCTGAGTCATGAGGCGGAGGTGGCGGCCTTGCCGTGGGATTCGCTCGGTATTGATATGGTCTTCGAGTGCACCGGCGCTTTCACGGATCGCGCGACCGCAGAGCAACATCTTCACGCAGGCGCTGGCCGGGTACTGTTCTCCCAGCCTGCTGAATCAGATGTCGACGCCACGATCGTTTTTGGTATCAACGATGACGCGCTGGCCGGTGACATGCAGGTCGTCTCTGCGGCGTCGTGCACCACTAATGCGGTCGTCCCAGTTCTGGATACCTTGTCTCAAGCGTTTGGTATTGAGGCGGCAACCATCACCACGATTCACTCTTTAATGAACGATCAGCCGGTACTGGACGCGTATCACCACACGGATTTACGCAAGACTCGCGCATCTTCACAGTCGATCATCCCGGTCGACACCGGCTTGGCGGTGGGCATTGAGCGCATTCTGCCGGCCCTGGCAGGCAAGCTGTCAGCGCACGCTTTGCGGGTGCCGACCACCAAAGTGTCAGCGATCGAGCTGACCGTCGCCACCGAGAGCGCCTGCAACAGTGAACAGATCAACGCGGCACTGAGGACGGCATCAGAGGGCAAGCTGGCAGGCGTGTTGGATTATTCGCTGGAGCCGCTCGCCTCCTGTGATTTTGCGGGAGAGCCCGCCTCTGCCATCGTTGATGCCAAGCAGACGCAGGTGGCCGCGGGCAAACTCGCCAAGATCCTGATCTGGTTCGACAATGAGTGGGCCTACGCCAGCCGCATGATCGATGTTGCCCTAGCCTGGGAGCAGCGAATCAGTCAGTCATTAGCCCCTTCCCGAGAGCATGCGCAATGAAGTTAATGAATGATCTGGACCTGTCCGGGCAGCGCGTTTTGATCCGCGAAGATCTTAACGTCCCGATCAGGGACGGTGTGATTACGAACGATGCGCGTTTGCGGGCGGCCGCCCCAACTTTACGTGCAGCATTGGACCAAGGTGCCGCGGCGATGGTGATGTCGCACCTCGGTCGTCCCGTAGAGGGCGAGTGGCAAGAGGACGCCTCTTTGGAGCCGGTCGCGAGACGTTTATCAGAGCTGCTCGATTGCACTGTGTCGCTGGCGAGAGAGTGGCGCCAGGCCGCGCCGTTACCAGGGGAGCTCGTGCTGCTGGAGAATGTGCGTTTCAATCGCGGTGAGGCGTCGGATGCGGCTGAGTTGGCGGCGGATTATGCGGCGCTCTGCGATATTTTTGTCATGGATGCCTTTGGCACAGCGCATCGCGCCCAGGCTTCTACGCACGGCGTCGCGCATGCTGCGCCGGTGGCGTGTGCAGGGCCGCTCTTGCACGCCGAGCTCACTGCGCTTGAGCGTGCTTTGAATGAGGCCGAGCGCCCTATGTTGGCGGTGGTTGGTGGCTCAAAGGTCTCGACCAAACTGCAGGTTTTAGAAACCCTCGCCGATCGCTGCGACAGTCTTGTGGTGGGCGGCGGTATTGCCAACACCTTTCTAGCCGCCGCGGGTTATCCGGTGGGTCAGTCGTTGTGCGAGTGGGATCTGATCGATACCGCACGCGAGTTAATGGATAAAGTTGATATTCCCTTGCCAATCGATGTGGTGGTTGCGCCCGGGCTCGACGCCGGGGATCAGGCAAAGACCAAGCTCGCCGCAGAGGTGAGCGATGACGACAAGATTTTGGATGTGGGTCCGGAGACGGCGGCCAGTATTGCAGGGCGTATCGGCAAGGCCGCAACTATTTTATGGAACGGGCCGCTCGGTGTGTTTGAGGAAGCGCCATTTGCTGGCGGCACGCGCGTGCTGGCCGAGGCGATTGCCACAAGCACAGGGTTTTCGCTGGCAGGTGGTGGTGACACGTTGGCGGCCATTGATCAATTTGGCGTGTCTGAGGGTATATCGTATATCTCAACGGGCGGCGGTGCGTTTCTAGAGTATGTGGAAGGAAAAGAACTGCCCGCCGTGGCGGCACTCAAGGCCCGCGCGGTCGCGGCCGACTAGGCGCCGAGCAGCGAACAACCAAAAATAAGGAGAGCGCTTATGGCACTGATCAGTTTGCGACAGTTATTGGACCACGCGGCGGAATATGGCTACGGCGTTCCGGCGTTTAACGTGAACAATCTTGAGCAGACCCGCGCCATTATGGAAGCGGCTGACCAGACAGACTCTCCGGTCATCATGCAGGCCAGCGCGGGCGCAAGGAAATATGCCGGCGCTCCCTTCTTGCGCGCGCTGATGGAAGCGGCGATGACCGAATTTCCACACGTACCTGTTGTCGTGCATCAAGACCACGGCACATCGCCGGCGGTCTGTCAGCGCTCGATACAGCTGGGCTTCAGCTCGGTGATGATGGATGGCTCACTCGGCGAGGACGGCAAAACCCCGATGGACTACGACTACAACGCGGGGGTGACGCGGCAGGTGGTGGACCTGGCGCATGCGTGCGGCGTGTCGGTTGAGGGGGAAATAGGGTGTCTCGGATCGCTGGAAACGGGCGAAGCGGGTGAGGAAGATGGCATTGGCGCCGCGGGCAAATTAAGCCACGATCAGTTGCTCACCGATCCTGAAGAAGCGGCGCAATTTGTTGCCGACACAGGGGTTGATGCGCTGGCGATTGCCTGCGGCACCAGCCACGGCGCCTATAAATTTACCCGACCACCGACTGGCGACATTCTGGCGATGGATCGTATTAAAGCCATCCACAGCCGGATTCCAGACACGCATTTGGTTATGCATGGTTCCTCTGCGGTGCCGCAGGACTGGCTGGCGGTGATCAACGAGTTTGGTGGCGATATACCCGAGACCTATGGCGTGCCGGTCGAGCAGGTGGTGGAAGGCATCAAGCACGGCGTTCGCAAGGTCAACATCGATACCGATCTGCGGTTAGCGTCTACGGGTTCAATTCGGCGTTTCCTCGCTGAGCATCCTGCGCAATTTGACCCGCGAAAATACTTTGCCGCCAGCTTGGAAGCGATGAAAGCGATTTGCATCGATCGCTACGAAGCTTTCGGAACGGCAGGTAACGCATCGAAAATTACCCCGCTTTCGCTGGCTGAGATGCAAATCCGTTACGCCGCATAGCGTCAGACTTCCCTCGATCAGAGCGGACATTTTGCCAAGCACTGTCCGTGTCTTGGCTCCCTGCAGCCCGTATTATCTGACGTTTCGCGGCGGCACTCATTCTCCATGGCGCAGTCCTACATCAAACGAATACTCAACGCGCAGGTCTATGACGTCGCGCGGGAGACGCCTTTGCATACCGCACCGCTCCTGTCGAACCGAATCCGTAATCAGGCGTTTTTAAAGCGCGAGGATCTCCAGCCCGTTTTTTCTTTTAAATGCCGGGGTGCCTACAACAAGATGGTGCACCTCAGTAACGAAGCGCGAGACGCCGGTGTTGTTGCCGCATCTGCCGGGAACCATGCGCAGGGCGTCGCTCTGGCTGCTGCCAAGCTGGCTATACAGGCCAAAATCGTGATGCCGGTAACAACCCCTGCCATCAAGGTTGACGCGGTGCGCGCACTCGGTGCCAAGGTGGTGTTGAGTGGTGATTCATTTGACGAAGCGGCGGTTCACGCGCAAGCGCTGGTGAAAAAGGAAGGTCGTACCTTTATTCACCCGTTCGACGATCCTGACGTGATTGCCGGTCAAGGCACCGTCGCGGTTGAGCTGGTCAGGCAGGCCCCCAAACCGCTGGACGCGGTTTTCATTTGCTGTGGCGGTGGCGGTTTACTGGCGGGAATGGCTGCGTATCTTCGTTACGTCTGGCCAGAGACCCGCATTATTGGAGTAGAGCCCGAGGATGCGGCTTGCGTGCAAGCGGCACTGCAAAAGGGCCGTCGGGTGACGCTTCGTGAGGTTGGATTGTTCGCCGACGGTTGTGCCGTGGCCCAGGCCGGCAAAGAAACCTTCCGGATGATTCGCGAATATGTCGATGAGGTCATCACCGTTACCACCGATGAAATTTGTGCCGCAGTGAAAGATATTTTCGAAGATACCCGGGCGATTGCCGAGCCTGCGGGCGCATTGGCTGTGGCGGGCATGAAAAAATATGCAGAGACGCACAGTCTGTCCGGCCAAACCATGGCGGCGACGGTCAGTGGCGCCAACACCAATTTCGACCGCCTCCGATACATCTCTGAGCGAACTGAAATCGGAGAGCGTCGTGAAGCGGTCCTCAGCGTCACCATTCCCGAGCGACCCGGTGCTTTTAAGGCCTTTTGTAGCGCAATTGGCAAGCGTAACGTCACGGAATTCAACTACCGGTACGAGAGTGCCGCCGAGGCGCGGGTTTTCGTCGGGTTGACCATCACTCCCGGCGACGAGAGCGTCGCTGACTTGCAGGCCACCCTTTCAAAACAGGGCTATCACGTGCTCGACATGACGGACAATGAGACTGCGAAGTTGCATCTGCGACACATGGTGGGTGGCCGGCTGTCTGAGGACATCGGTGATGAGATGGTTTTCCGAGTGGAGTTTCCCGAGCGTCCCGGAAGTCTCCTGCAGTTCTTGAGCGTACTGGGCAACGAGTACAGCATTTCCCTCTTTCACTATCGCAATCACGGTGCGGCCTATGGCCGTATTCTGGTCGGTATGGAAGTGCCAGCGGGCAAGCGTGCCGATCTGAAGAAAAGGCTGATTGGCTTGGGATATCGCTTCTGGGAAGAGACAGCGAACCCGGCTTATCTCGAGTACCTCGGTAGAGGGTGAGCGGCCCGTTGTGTACGGCAATTAATCAAAGAGTATTAAGCCTGATTCACTGAGGAATGCGTTGAGACGCTGATCATGATCCTCGGCCGTCCAGTCGGGCACCCGCTGTAGATCGAAGCCGATACCTAATCGATAGCCCGGCGCGCAGGCAAACACCCGGTCGTAAAAGCCCCCGCCATAGCCCAACCTCATTCCACTGGTGCCACAGCCAAGGAGCGGTGTGAGAAAGAGGTCAATATCCTCTGTTGCGCAGGGCGCTGCCGACGCCTGCGGTTGTAGCACCCCCCCGATTGCGGTTTCGACCTTGTCGCCTTCACGCCAGTCGTGAAACTGCAGCGTTTCGTCTGCTACTCGGGGGCAGACCAGCCGCTTGCCCGCGCCGATCGCACAGCGCGCTATCACTGTTGGGTCAAATTCTGACTGATGGGGTAGATAGCTCGCTACGACCTTGGCTGACTGCCAAATACTGTGGTCGATGAGGAACTGGCTGGCGCGATCTGCGCAGTCTGCGCGATAGGTGGCATTTAGAGCATTTCGCTGAGCGCGCAACTGGCGGCGCAATCCACGTTTTATATCGGATGCGGTGTGTGTCATGGGTTGCCACCTGGCGCCACTGTTGGGGCAACGTCTTCGGTAAGCGGCTCGAACGCATACCGTTGAGAGTTGCGGAGCACGCGCAGCGCAACAGCGTTGCACGACGAACTGCGTGAGCAGTTGCGGGAGAGGCTGCAAGAGAAAATGACCCGCGGTACCGCTGACGAATAGGCCCTTGAACCCTGCGGCTCAAGGTGGTGCCCACCACATGACTTCAGGCTTCCCGGTTCTGGCCAGGCTTGCACAACGGTCACGGAAGCGAACTCCGGGTACTGCATTATCGGCTCGAGGACGAATCGTCTGGCGAATACTTCAGGCCGAGATCAGTATAGCCGAAAGCGGGATCAGTTGATTTCAAGCTGCCGCAGTTGATAGAGCACTTCGTCGAGCTGGCTGTTTAATGCCGACAGCCGCTCCTGCTCTTCATTCGTCTCGGTGGGACTGTCACCGCTCTTCAGGGCCAGCAACTCATGACTGATGTTGAGCGCCGCCATAATGGCAACGCGCTCAAGCCCGATGACTTTTCCCGTCGAGCGGATGTCCCGCATGTGTTGGTCCAGATAGCGTGCCGCCTGCGTCAAGGCGAGCTCTTCATCGGCAGGGCAGGCAACCTGATATTCCTTGTCCAGAATATCGACGCTGACGGTATTGGAGCGACTCATGCGCCGCCGTCCAGTGAACGGAGGCGCGCAATCGAGTTCTCAACATGCTCACTGGCGTGTCGCTGTCTCTCCAACAACTCGCGCCGCTCTCTCTGTAATTCGGCTGCCCGCAGTTTCAGCGCGCGATTCTCGCGATTGAGCTCTCGACTGAGAGCGATCAGGTCATTCACTTTTTTTTCGAGCGCTTGGATGAGGTTGTCAGCCACGAGGGTTACACTGCGTCGGTTGCAAGCCAGCACTATAATGCCCGATCTTTTAGCGGGTCAATGCACGACCGGCCCAACGCAACACGGACCGCAACATCGAAACGGTCGCGTAACGGGCTCGTTAGAGCAAGTGGATGAGATCGCGGTGCGACACCAGCATGGCCAATGAATCACGATAGAGGATCTGAGCAGTGTTACTTGATGCCTTAGGTGCATTTGAGGATATGCCGTCCTGGGATGAGGCCGCCGACAGCCTGTTCAACGCGGGCCAGACACTGAATCCGTCTGCCCTTCACGGCGCTATGGCGGGTTTGTTGGGTGCCGGTTTCAGCCCCCATAACGAGCAGCATTTTTCCGCGACGGTGGCGGCGCTCGAAAAGGCACTGGCGATTGATCTGACGGGCGATTTGGTTGATTTCGTCTCCCGGCTGAGCCTGGCGACGCTGTCGGCAATACAGGATGCCGACTACACGTTCCAGCCGCTGCTGCCCTCAGATGACAATTCATTGGAAGAGCGTCTGATGTCAGTTTCTGAATGGAGCCGGGGCTTCTTGTCAGGATTTACTCAGGGCATCACCCAGCGCGAGGCAGCAGGTGAGCCGATTCCCGGTATGACCGCGGAAGCCCTGAAAGACATGGCCGCGATTGCTCAGGTCGACCCTGAGGAAACCGACTCAGAGGAAGCCGAGCGCCACTTGGATGACGTGATTGAGTACATCCGGTTCGCGGCCATCAACATTGTTAACGAAGCGCAATCATTACAGGAAACTGACAGTGAAGATCTCGAAAGCTGAATTCGCCCGTCGGCGTAAAAACCTGATGTCCATGATGGACAAGCACAGCATCGCCATTATTCCGGGCGCACGTGAAGTCACGCGCAGTCGTGACACGGAGTACCCCTTTCGACAGAACAGCGATCTCTTCTATCTGACGGGCTTTGAGGAGCCTGATGCAGTATTGGTGCTGGTACCTGGCCGGCGCCAAGGTCAGGTGGTGCTGTTCTGCCGTGAGCGAGACCCGGAGATGGAGCTGTGGAATGGATACCGGCTTGGGCCGGAGGGCGCGGTGGCGTACCTCGGAGTGGACGACGCTTTTCCGATCGATGATTTGGACGACATCCTGCCCGGCCTGATTGAGGGAACGCACCGCATCTACTATTCCATGGGACACGACGATGTCTTTGATCAGCGCGTTATGGGATGGGTGAATCAGATACGGCGGCTCGTGCGCACGGGTGCAGCGCCCCCCGCAGATTTCACTGACTTGGCGTTTTTGCTACACGAGCAGCGGCTGATTAAGTCCGCTGCTGAAGTGCGCGTGATGCGCAAAGCGGGAGAAATCAGTGCTGCTGCCCATGTTCGGGCCATGCAGGAGTGCGAGCCGGGCCGCTACGAGTATCACCTTGAGGCATCGATACAGCATACGTTTGCTGAACACGGTGCGCGCTTCCCTGCCTACAGTTCGATTGTGGGCTCAGGCGCCAACGCCTGCGTGCTGCATTACACAGAGAACGCTTCGAAAATGCGTGCGGGCGATCTCGTTTTGATCGATGCCGGCTGCGAGTATCAGGGATACGCGGCCGACATCACGCGAACGTTCCCGGTCAGCGGTGAGTTCTCTCCCGAGCAACGCGCGATTTACGATCTGGTTTTGGAAGCGCAGCGCGCCGCGATCGCCAAGGTCCGTCCTGGCAATACCTGGAATCAACCCCACGATGCGACCGTCAGGGTCATCACACGCGGCCTCATCAAATTGGGGCTGCTGAAGGGGGCAGAGCGAGATCTGATTAAAGCCGAGGCCTACAGAGATTTTTATATGCATCGTGCCGGTCACTGGCTGGGCCTCGATGTGCATGATGTAGGTGAGTATCGGGTCGATGGCCGCTGGCGTCAGCTGGAGCCCGGGATGGTGCTGACTATTGAGCCCGGCATCTATATCGCCGCAGATAACACCAAAGTACCAAAGCGATGGCGCGGTATCGGCGTCCGCATTGAAGATGATGTTGTGGTCACCGAAACGGGCTGTGACGTACTCACTGAAGATGTGCCGAAGCGTGCTGACGAGATCGAGGCGCTGATGAAGCGAGCGTCATGACTGACGCCACGCGCGTGCTGATTTCGGGGGGAGGCTTGGCGGGCCTGTCCTTTGCTATTGCGCTCGCTACTGAAGCACCTGATGTGAATGTCACAGTGGTCGAGGCACATCCGTTTCGCTCAGGAACACCGAATCCACTGGATACCCGCGCGTCCGCGTTGAATCTACATTCTATCGACCGTCTCGATCGCTGGGGAATTTGGTCGTCATTGCACGGCCACGCAGGGCCGATTCACGAGATTCACGTCTCGCACCGAGGACATTTTGGCAGCACGCTGATGCCCGCTTCGGACCTACATGTCGAGGCGTTGGGTTACGTGGTGGAAAATCATCAGCTCGGGCAGGCGCTCTTATCGCGGGCCCAGGAGCTGGGGGTGACCGTGCGATTCCCACTGCGCTGCACGCGCTTGCGCCGTGACCTCGATTCGCCGGCCGTGGAAACCGAGGACGGTGAAATACTGACAGCCGATCTGGTGCTGCTCGCAGCGGGCGTGGCTTCAACTTGGTTTGATGATCTCGGCATCACCGTTGATGAACGTGCCACACCAAACCATGCGTTGGCGTTCAATGTGGCTTTCCCCGGGCGGCAGCCAGGGCGCGCCTTCGAGCGCTTCACCGCGGAAGGGCCTCTCGCCGTGCTGCCTCTGCCTTCCACAGATCGCTCGGAGCAGCGGTACAACGTGGTTTGGTCGGTATCAGGCCAAGAGATATCCGGTTTGGCTGACCTTGAAGACGCTGACTTTATCGAGGCGTTTCAGGCTGCCTTTGGGTGGCGTTTGGGCCGGGTGACTCAGGTCGGCAAGAGAAGCCAGTGGCCGCTGGTCCGGCTGGCGGCGACGGAGCAGTATCGGGCGGGTTACCTGTTGGTGGGTAACGCCGCACACACCCTACACCCGGTTGCCGGTCAGGGCCTGAACTTGTCGATACGGGAGGCGGACCTGCTTGCCACGACGATATGGGCAGCGCAAAAGCAGGAGAAACCCATTGGGCGCTTGACTAGTTTGCGGCCGTATCTGGTCGAGGCGACCAATGAGCAACGCTTCGTCACGGGCAGCACGGACCTGCTGTCTACACTCTTTGATCGACGCGGGCTACTCCTCGATACGCCCAGAAATCTCTCGCTGGCCATGCTGGATTTGATTCCCGCTGCGCGTGCACAGGTTGCCGGTATGGGCACGGGCCGTCGTGATGTCGGCGCCTGAAGTGGAGTCGAATTGTGATGTGCTGATCGTGGGCGCTGGTGTGGCGGGGCTGTCTCTCGCCACAGCATTGGGGCATCAGGGCTTTAAGGTCAGGGTTATTGATGGTGCTCCCCGCCCAGAGCGGCCAGCAGATGGCAGGGATATGGCTGACTGGGACCTTAGGGTGAGCGCCCTGACACCTGCCTCGATTAACTTTCTCACAGAGCTCGGTGCGTGGCAGGGTATTCCCGCTGACCGGACGGGCCGTTATCACTGCATGCAGGTATGGGACGCACAGGGAACGGGGTCGATTCGTTTCGATGCCGAGGCAGTACAGGCCCCGTTTCTCGGGCACATCGTAGAAAACCGTCTGACGCTTCAGGCACTGCTTCAATGTGCTGATCAGTGTGCGGGCGTCGAGGTGATGTGGGGACAAGGGCTGGAGTCCATGACACACACCGAAGCAGGCTGGGAGATAGCCTGTAGCACGGGGCACCGATATTGCGCGCCGCTCACAGTCGGTGCTGACGGCGCGCGCTCCCGCGTGAGAGCGCTGACAGCCATGCCGACACGGCAATGGAGTTATGACCAGAACGCCATCGTGGGTACGGTCGCCCTTGAATCGGGGCATATGAACACTTGCTGGCAGGCGTTTCTGGATACCGGGCCGTTGGCGTTGTTACCGCTGGCAGATCCTGAAAAAGTGGCCATTGTCTGGTCATTGGATGAAGCGGAGCATGAACGCATAGCCAGTCTCCCTGATGAAGCTTTTCTTCGGGCCTTGAATCATGCGCTGGGGCAGGATGCCCCGGCGGCGGCCGTGTTGGGACCGCGTGCGAGCTTCCCGCTGCGGCAGGCTCATGCGGTTGAATATATCGATCAGGGTCTGGTGCTTGTTGCCGATGCCGCGCACAGCATTCACCCCCTGGCCGGTCAGGGCATTAATTTGGGCCTGTCGGATGTTCGGGTGCTGGCCGGTGAGCTCGTGTCCGGCAAAGCAAACGGTCTCTTGGCCTCAGACCCTGTCCTGCTGAAGCGATACCAGCGTCAGCGCAAAACCGAAAACTTGGCGATGATGGCCGCGATGGAAGCGTTCAAGCGGGGCTTTGGGACTCAGAATCCCGTTGCCGTGCTGGCGCGCAATATCGGACTCAACGTCGTTGATCAACAGTCGTGGATGAAGCGTTGGTTTATGGAGCAGGCGCTCAGTTAGCGGCCTTGCAGGCCAGGGGTGCGCAGGCGTTCAATCGCGCAGCGACATGACAGGCCAGCCCGCTGTCTCAGCATGCGCAAGCAATGTGGGGTCTGGGTCTACTGCAACGGGGTGTCCCACCTCCATGAGTAGTGGCAGGTCATTGTGCGAGTCTGAATAGAACCAGGTGTCTTCCGGCGGCGCGGCTTCAGGGTGCTGTGCTCGCCACTGCGCCAGATGGGTGACCTTGCCCTCTTGGAAGCAGGGCACGCCCTCAGCCTGACCGGTGTAGCAGTCCCCCGACAAACCCACGCCACTGCCAAGCCAATATTGAAAGCCGAGGCGCGCGGCTACGGGTTCTGCGACCACGGCATGCGTCGCCGTCATCATCAGCAGAATATCGCCTGCTACCCGGTGCTCGTTTAGCAGATCAAAGGCTTTGTTGAGCAGCATAGGTTCGACACAGTTGGCGATGAACTGACGCTGTAGCGCACGCACATCGGTTCGCGTTTTGCCTGCCAGTGGCGCCAGGACAAAGTCGAGATACGCGCGCATATCCAGCGAGCCAGCCTGGTAATCGGCATAGAACTGGTCATTTTTTTCCTGAAAGTTCTCTACCTCTACCAGCCCCTGCTCGCACAAAAACTCGCCCCAGCGGTGATCGGAGTCGCCCGCCAACAACGTGTTATCGAGATCAAAGATTGCCAGCGCCATGCCGTGGACTCGTTACCAGTGCGTTAAAAAGAATTGCCTCACCGTGGCCCATCAAGAGTGCCGCGGGCGGAGGATGTGTGGAAGAATACGGAGAGTGGGTCCGCGCCACAATGCGGAGCCTGTCTTTTTATCGTGACCCGGATACTCAGCTTGGAGCCATCACAAGACAACGAACGCGTGATCGACCGTGATGGTTTCAGACCCAACGTAGGCATCGTGATTTGCAACGCAGTGGATCAGGTGCTCTGGGGCCGCCGGATCAACGGTCGGGATTCATGGCAGTTCCCCCAGGGGGGCATGCATCGTGACGAGACGCCCGAGCAAGCAATGTATCGGGAGCTTGAGGAGGAGGTTGGTCTTCGCTCTGAGTCGGTGCAGATACTCGGCCGAACTCAAGGTTGGTTGCATTACCGTCTCCCGAAGCGGTTCATTCGACAGTCAGAAAATCCGGTGTGCATTGGCCAGAAGCAGATCTGGTTTCAGCTTCGACTGACGGGCGCCGAGAGCGATATCAGACTGGACGCGCACGACGACCCTGAGTTTGATCATTGGCGTTGGGTGAGCTACTGGTATCCGGTGCACGCCGTGGTCGACTTCAAGCAGGCGGTTTACCGGCAGGCGCTGACGCAGCTAATCGGCTCGCTCGCACCAAAATCACGGAAGCCCGGCCGACGCAGGAGAAGTCGGTAATGCTCGAGGTGCTTCGACGTCTTATCCAGGACGTGAATGCGGCCGATTCTCTGGAAGATGCGCTGGTGTTGATCGTGGCGCAGGTCCGGGCCGCGATGCAAACCGACGTGTGCACTATTTATCTCCACGATAAGCCGTCTGAGAAATTGATTTTTCGCGCGACGGAGGGCTTGAACAAAGACAAGGTCGGTCAGTTTGGATTGACCTTCGATGAGGGTCTCGTGGGCTGGGTCGCGACGCGGGAAGAGCCGCTCAACCTCGATGACGCGAGTGCCCACCCTCAATTCCAGTGGGTAGAAGGCCTCGGCGAGGAACCTTTTAATGCCTTTCTCGGGGCGCCGATCGTTCATCAACGAGATTTGCTGGGCGTATTGGTTGTGCAGCAGGGCGACCACCGACGGTTCTCGGAGGATGAAGAGGCGTTTTTAATCACTGTATCTGCTCAGCTGGCTGGTCTGATCGCCCACGCGGAGCTTGCGGGTGCGATCAGCCAGAGCCATACCGCTAAACCTGATACAGAGAGTGCCGCCCGCTTATCGGGGATTGCTGCGTGTTCGGGCATTGGCATTGGAACCGCTGCGTGGGTGTCCCCTCACGCTGACTTGCAAACAGTGCCTTCGCGACAGTCCACCGACCGTCGCGCTGAGCTAAAAGCCTTTCGGGAGGCGCTCGCGAGTGTTCGAGCGGATATTGCGCAGGTCGCGGAAAATCTGGAGGACGAGTTGGGCCCCGAGGATCGGGCGCTCTTTGGTGTTTACCTCAATATTCTTGATGACTCGACGCTCGGCGGTGAAGTCGCTGCGCTGATCAAATCGGGCGAGTGGGCGCAGGGTGCTCTAAGTCAGGTCATGCTCCGCCACATCAGGCATTTCGAACGCATGGAGCACTCCTATTTGCGGGAGCGAGCGGTAGATGTGCGAGACCTTGGCACACGCGTGCTGGGTTATTTGCAGGACGCCAATCGTCAACAGATTGACTACCCAGACGCCACGGTGCTGGTTGCGGAGGAGCTGACGGCCTCGACCCTGGGTGAGATCCCTCGCGACAAGCTCGTCGGTATCGTCTCCATGCGCGGCAGTGCTAACAGCCATACAGCGATTCTGGCGCGCGCCATGGGCATCCCCGCTGTGGTCGGGGTAGAGGATTTACCGTTAAAACGGCTCCCCGATCAGCGCCTCGTTGTGGACGGGTATAACGGACGCATATACGTGAATCCTCACGCCGACCTCCTGACTCGTTTTGAGGGGCTCTTGGCAGAAGACGAGGCCCTCTTTGAGGAATTGGCGCCGCTCGCGCATCAGGCCGCCCAGACCGCGGATGGCGCCGTGGTGCCGCTTTGGGTCAATACGGGCGTCGCCGCCGACGTGCAGCGCGCGCGGGAATTTGGTGCCGAGGGTGTCGGCCTCTATCGCACCGAGGTCAGCTTTCTTTTGCGGGATCGTTTTCCGAGTGAAGAGGAGCAGCGGCAGCTATATCGAGAGCAGCTCGAAGCCTTTTACCCCGCCCCTGTCACGATGAGAACGCTGGACATCGGTGGCGATAAAGCACTTCCCTATTTTCCGATTGAAGAATCCAACCCGTTTCTGGGTTGGCGGGGTATCCGCGTCACGCTGGACCATCCTGAGATTTTTTTGACTCAGGTTCGCGCCATGCTCAGAGCCAACGAGGGTCTCGATAACCTGAGAATTTTGCTGCCGATGGTGACTGCCATTGACGAATTGCGCGTGGCGCGCGATTTGATCTTAAGATGCCACCGGGAGGTGCGCAGCGAGGGGTGCTCGGCGCCGCTCCCTCCGATTGGCGTCATGATTGAGGTGCCGGCAGCGGTTTATCTCGCAGGGCCTTTTGCCGAGGAAGCTGACTTTTTATCGGTGGGTTCGAATGACCTCACGCAATATTTGTTGGCCGTTGATCGCGGCAATGCGCGCGTTGCCGAGCTTTACCAGGCGTTGCATCCCGCTGTCTTGGCGGCGCTGGAGCATATCATTGAAGCCGCCCATCAGCACGACAAGCCAGTCAGCATCTGTGGTGAGTTGGCGGGCGACCCCCGGGCCGCCCCTTTGTTGGTAGCGATGGGTTTCGACCAACTCTCTATGAATGCGGGAAGCCTGTCAGTGATCAAGCGCGTTCTGAGCGCCTTCACGCGTAACGAGCTGTCGGCGCTGGCTGCGACTTTACGCCGGATGAGGTCGGCACCTGAGGTGGTGGCGGCACTCGATCTGGCGCTCGCAGAGCGCGGACTCGATCGTTTTCTGCGGCGCGCGGCGACGTCTTGAATGATTCCTTATCCCGACATTGATCCTGTTGCGCTCGCCCTTGGCCCCATCAAGATCCATTGGTACGGCCTGACTTATATCGCCGGCCTAGCTTTCGCCTGGTGGTTGGCGCGTCAGCGCACAGCGCACGCTCATTCGCCATTGCAACGAGATCAGGTGGAGGACCTGATCTTCTATGCTGCTGTCGGTATCGTGCTGGGCGGGCGGCTGGGCTATGCGTTCTTTTATGGTTTTGACCGCCTGTTATCCGATCCGCTGTGGTTGCTGCGAGTATGGGAAGGCGGCATGGCTTTCCACGGCGGCCTGATCGGCGTGCTGGTGGCGATGGCGTTGTTCGCCCGTCAACGGGATATTGATTGGGGCCGGCTGATGGATTTCGTTGCGCCGCTGACACCCGTCGGCCTCGCGCTCGGCAGGCTGGGCAATTTTATCGGTCAGGAGCTCTGGGGCCGCGCGGCCGATGTCCCCTGGGCGATGGTATTTCCCAATGACCCCTTGGCTATCGCCCGACATCCCTCCCAGCTCTACCAGTTTGCACTCGAGGGTTGTTTATTATTCGTAGTGTTGCTGTGGTTTAGTCGTGGCCCTCGCCCGGCGTGGTCGGTATCAGGCCTCTTTCTAGTCGGTTACGGGGTATTCCGCTTCACGGCCGAATTTTTCCGCGAACCGGATGCTCACATTGGCTTTGATGCGTTGGGCTGGGTGACTCGTGGGCAGTTACTGTGTTTGCCAATGTTGGTGGCGGGCGGTGCGTTACTTTTCTGGGCCTACCGGTCCGGCAAGCGATGAGGATGACATGCAGTCTTATCTGGATTTACTGACAGACATTCGGGAATCGGGCATTGATCGGGGCGATAGAACCGGCACTGGCACCCGGTCGGTGTTCGGTCGACAGCTCCGATTCGATCTGCAGCAGGGATTTCCGATTCTCACGACCAAGCGCGTGCACTTTAAAAGCGTCGTCAATGAACTGATTTGGTTCCTGAGTGGCGATACCAATACCCAGTGGCTGCGTGAAAATGGCGTCAGCATTTGGGATGAATGGGCGACCGAGGACGGCGATTTGGGTCCGCTCTATGGTGCGCAGTGGCACGCCTGGCCCACGCGGGACGGGGGCAGCATTAATCAAATTGACTACGTCGTAGATTGTTTGAAAAACCGCCCGGAAAGCCGGCGCATCCTGTTTCATGCGTGGAACGTGGAGTACTTGCCCGACGAGAGCATCAGCCCGCAGGACAATGTGCGTGCGGGTCGTATGGCGCTACCGCCTTGTCATCTTTTGTATCAGTTCTATGTTGGCGAGAGCGCGCTGTCTGCACAGCTTTATATCCGATCCAGTGACGTGTTTCTGGGCCTGCCTTTTAACATTGCCTCGTTGGCGCTGCTGGTTCATATGCTCGCGCAGCAGGCCGATCTGACCCCGGGCGAGGTGGTCATCACATTGGGCGATGCGCACCTTTATAGCAATCACGGCGAGCAGGTCAGCACCCAGCTTGAGCGCGCTCCCATGCCTCTGCCCACGCTTGAAATACTGAGAAGACCGGATTCTATCTATGGGTACCGGTTTGAGGACTTTCAACTCAACGGTTATGACCCTGCACCCAATATTCCTGCGCCGGTTGCGATATGAACCCTGACCGATCTGAAAACGATGTGCCTGTCGTGCTGGTGTTGGCAGCTGCGGAGAACGGTGTGATTGGCAGAGGCAACGCACTGCCCTGGGAGCTACCCGATGATTTACAGCACTTCAAGCGCACAACTCTGGGGCGCCCCATCATCATGGGGCGAAAAACCTTCGAGAGCGTGGGTTTTCCGCTGCCCGGACGGCGGAACATCGTTATTACCCGTGATTCACACTGGGCGCATGAAGGTGTGCTGGTGTGCCATACGCTGGAAGAGGCGCTAGATCGCGCATTTGATCAGGCGCTAATGGATGGGTCGGATGCTGCAATGGTGGTGGGCGGCGCTGAGATTTACCGTCTGGCGTTGCCGCGCGCTAATAAAGTGGTACTGACCCGGGTGCAGGGCACGGTGCAGGGAGACGCAACATTTGAGCTCGCGCTTTTGGCTGGGTGGCGAGAAGAGATCATCGCCACGTATGAAGCGGATGAGCGAAACAGCCATGCTTTTTCAGTGGTAGAGATGGCACCGCCAAATGATGAGTGAATACAAGCTCCTCAAGGACATTGAAACCATTTGCGTTGAACAAACGTACACGGTAAATTCGCTCCCCCCGTTATCGGTAGGCGTCTCACAAAAAGGGATAACAGCGCCACCGGTCAGCTTTTGTGAGGGGTCAGTTTCAACTGACACCTTCACCCCGATTTGCTTTTGAGAGGAAGTATCGACCCCATGAGAACGACTCGACTTAAAACTCTGCTGGTGGCGATGTGCATCGGCGGCAGTGCGTCCTTCGCGGGTGCACAGTCCATCGATCCAATCGTTGAGGTAGGCAAGCAACGCACCGTGGCGGCCAAAGCCTCACAGGCGAAGATTGACCGGCTCGCTGACGAGACCGCCAGTCTCTTGTCTGATTACAAGACTGTTATGAAGCAGGTAGATGGCCTTAAGGTCTACAACGCCCGTTTGGAGCGCCAGATTGCCAACCAAGAGCGCCGTATTCGCGATATCGATAATTCGATCGCCGAAGCCGCCGTCATCCAACGTCAGATTCCGCCGCTGGTAACACGCATGCTTGATGGCCTTGAGCAATTCATCAATCTCGATATGCCTTTTGATCTCGATACGCGACTGGGCAACATTGAGGCAGTTCGTGCCAACATGGACCGCTCGGACGTGACGTCTGCAGAAGCGTTCCGGCAGGTGCTTGAGCTCTACTCAATCGAACTGCAGTACGGCCGCGGTATTGAGGCTTACACCGATACCATCGACTTGAATGGCGCGGAGCGTGAGGTCGATATCCTCCGAATTGGCCGCGTTGCGCTGGTTTATCAGAGCACAGACGGCGCCGAAACCGGAGCCTGGAACAAAGACACCCAAGGCTGGGAAGAGCTGTCTGCCGGCGATTATGCCGCCGCAGTCCGTAAAGGAGTTCGAATCGCCAAGAAACAGGCGACGATCGAGCTGTTGAATATGCCTGTATCTGCGCCGGAGGCGAACTGAAATGCGTTCTCAATTGCTGAAAGTATCCGCCCTTGTGCTGGCGAGCGCGCTGGTCGCGCCTCTGGCTGTGAGTCAGGAAGAGGCTGAGGCCGAAGCGCCCCCGCCCCCGACACCTCAAGAAATTGCTGCAGAAAATCTGGACCAGCTGCTAGACCTGGTTAAGCAGGGTCAGGCCCGGGCTTCTGCTGAGAACAAAGCGCGTGAAGACCGCTTTGCCCAGGACAAGGCTAACCAAGCCGCTGCGCTTAAGCGCGCTGAAGACGAGCGCACCCGTGAGGAGCGCCGTTCGGCCCGTCTCGAGAAGCAGTTTGAGGAAAACGAGCTGTTGATTGCGGCCAAGCAGGAGCAGTTGCGAGAGCGCCTCGGTACACTGTCAGAGCTGTTCGGTCACTTGACCGCCGCTTCGGGTGACTTGGCGTCGAACGTAGAGGTGTCTCTGGTCAGTTCTGAGTACCCCGGCCGCGAGACCTTCCTTAAAGACTTGATCGCGAAGATGTCGGGTTCCGATCAACTGCCCAGCATCCAAGAAATTGAGCGCGTTTGGTTCGAGTTGCTGCGCGAAATCCGTGAGCAGGGCGAAGTCAGCCGGTTTAGCGCTCAGGTTGCGACGCCATCTGGCGAGCTCAGCGAGAGAGAAGTGGTCCGTGTCGGTGCGTTTAACATCGTCGATACCGATGGCAACTACTTGTCCTTCAACGTGGACAAGCTGTCTGAACTGCCTCGTCAGCCCGGCGGTGGCTTCAATTCGCAGGCTCAGGGCCTCGCGGGTGCACAGGCAGGCTTGTCACAGTTCGGTATCGACCCGACCGGTCCCACTGGTGGTTCCTTCCTCGCGGCGATCATTGATAGCCCGACAATTTCCGAGCGGTGGCATCAGGGCGGATATGTTGGGTACGCCATCACGGCGGTTGGTGCATTTGCTTTCCTGCTTGCGATATACCGCTTAGTGGTTCTCACAGCTGTTGGCGGCAAGGTTTCCTCACAGCTGAAATCAAGCTCAGCTCGTGATGACAATCCTCTAGGTCGCGTCCTCAAGGTGCACGAGGGTAATCCGAACATGGATCCCGAGACCTTGGAGCTGAAAATGGCGGAGGCGGTTCTGAGTGAAACGCCGAAGCTGGAGCAGGGCCTCACCTTGCTGAAAATTATCGCAGCGGTTGCGCCGCTGATGGGTCTGCTGGGTACGGTGACGGGTATGATCATTACCTTCCAGGCGATCACGATCTTCGGTGCAGGCGATCCCAAGGCAATGGCTGGCGGTATCTCTTCGGCTCTGGTTACGACGGTGCTGGGTCTGTTGGTCGCGATTCCAACTGTGCTGCTGCACACGGTGGTGAACGGCCGTTCGCAGCGCATCATTCACGTGTTGAATGAGCAGGCGACGGGCATCGTGGCGGAGCACTCTGAGCGCGCCCACAACTGATTGCCCGGGAGGCTAGCTGTCGATGGGTATTTTCGAGGTCATTCTTGCCTTTATGGAAAAGGGTGGGAACGTATTGTGGCTGATTGCCGCACTCGTGTTCTTCATGTGGACGCTGATTTTCGAGCGAGTGTGGTATTTCACCTCAGTTTGGAAAGCCGATCGCGCCGCAGTCGTGAGCGCCTGGGAAGGGCGAAGCGAGCGGAAGTCCTGGAACGCCAAAAAAATTCGTGAGCGGCTTCTCTCAGAGAGCCGCGAGCTGATCAACGACAACATGAACGTCATTGCGACCTGTGTCGCGCTGTGTCCGCTACTGGGACTGCTCGGTACGGTGACCGGGATGATCGAAGTGTTTAACGTGATGGCGGTGACAGGCGGCGGTGACGCGAAGTCCATGGCGGGCGGTGTCGAGCGTTCTACGATCCCGACTATGGCTGGCATGGTCGCGGCACTGTCTGGGCTCTTTGCCAATACGTACCTGCAGCGAATTACCAACCGGGAGCAGCAGCTCCTGACAGATCAGTTGACCTCGGATCATTGATCCTGTCTGTAGGTTGAGGAAGTCATGCGAAAAATAGCAAAACAACAAGACCAAGACGGTGCGGAAATTGACCTGACGCCAATGCTGGACGTCGTGTTCATCATGCTGATTTTCTTCATCGTCGTCGCTTCATTCATCAAAGAAGCGGGTGTCGAAGTGAATCGTCCCGACGACAATCAGCCGGATGATCCCGAAGATTCCACCAGCATTTTAGTTGAGGTTGCATCTGACAACCAGATTTGGATGGAGAACCGCCGTGTTGATATCCGGGCGGTTCGCGCCAACATTCAGCGGTTGCTGGCTGAAGACCCGGAGGCTCCCGTCACGATTAAGGTCGAGAAGGGCGCTGAGGCCGGTATCGTGGTTGATGTGGCCGACGCGGCGCGCGAATCAGGTGTGGCCGCGGTGAACTGGGCCTCGGATCGGTAAGAGGTAGAGATATGAGTATGCGCGATCAGGCCAGATCGGCCGCCGCAGAGGAAGGAAATCAGATCGACTTGACGCCGATGCTCGACGTCGTCTTCATCATGCTGATCTTCTTCATTGTGACCTCTTCTTTTGTCAAAGAGCCCGGTGTGGAGCTCCTCAAGCCTCAGGCCAAGACGCAGGAAGCCTGTGAGCGCGGCACGATTATTTTCGCCGTTGATGCCAATGGCGATATTTTTTACAACAAGAACAAGTTGCCCCTTGACCGTGCATTACGCACTGCTGAGGCGGCCAAGAAAGAAGCCCCACAGGCGAATATTGTGGTGCAGGTAGATCGCGAAACCCCGGCGTATGTCGTGGAGGACTTGATTGATGTTGTGCGGCCGATTTTGACGTCGCCACCCTGCATATCCACGGATGAAGAGGCTTAATGGTTATGGGTAGTTCGGCTCGAGTTGCTGTCAGCGCCGCACTTGCGGTGCCCGTTGCAATCGCGTTGTTTTTTGTCATGCATAGTCTGGTTAGCCGGGACTTCAAGCAAGAAGACGTGAAGGCGCGAAAAATTGCTGACATTGTGGTGCCCGACAAGACCATCGAAACTAATCTCACTGAGGTGAAGCCCGAGAAGCCGGATGACCCGGAAGAGCCGCCGCCCGAGTTGGAGCCTATTCAGTTCGATACCCAGCTGGATATGAATGTTGCCAACACGGCGCCGACTACCGGTATTAACCTGAACCTCAATGCGTCGGGTATGTCCTCTGGAGACGGTGAATATCTGCCTATCGTAAAGGTCGCCCCCATCTACCCACGTCGCGCACAGACCCGAGGTCTTTCCGGCTACTGCATCGTCGAATACACGGTAACCAAGACTGGCTCAATCCGGGACCCTTTCCCCGTGGACTGTCAGCCAAAAGGTATCTTTGAGCGCGCGTCACTGAAGGCATCCGAGAAGTTTAAGTACAAGCCGCGCGTCGTAGATGGCGAGCCCATTGAGGTGGCCGGCGTGCAGAACAAGTTTACCTATGAACTGGAGGACTGAGATGAATCGCGCAGTGACCAGTACGTTTGATTTAGCGGGCGCGATGTGTCGCACAACGACAGTCGCGGTTGTCCTGCTTTGCGGCGCCGTTGCGTTTGATCCCATTGTGCCCGGTGATCTCATTGCTGGCGCGGTCGCCCAGGACGAGAAGCCCAAGAAAGACAAGCGTGAGACCCGTCGTACACCGGCCCTGCGTAACAAAGTGTATGAGAAGCTGGCCGAGGCACAGACGCTAGCTGAGGCGAAGGACTATGCCGGTGCGGGCGAGATTCTTAATGGAATGGTCGCTGAGGACGGCAAGCGCGCATTGAACAGCTATGAGCTGGCCAACGTCTATAACCTGTTCGCCTTTCTTGCCTACGCGACAGAGGATTACCCGCAGTCGCTCCGTTACTACCAGCAGGTTATCGCCCAGCCCGATATTCCGCTGGCGATGGAAATTAATACGCGCTTCACGATCGCGCAGCTGTATTTTGTTCAGGAACAGTGGCAGCAAGGTATCGACGCCATGCTGGTCTGGTTCGACCTGAATGAAAAACCGAATGCCGGCGCCTACGTGTTGCTGGCCCAAGGTTATTACCAGGTGAAGCGCTACGATCTGGCCTTGGACAACGTTGAGACTGCCATCTCGATGCACGAAACCGAGGGCAAGCTCCCCAAAGAGCAGTGGTACAACCTCGCGCGATTCCTTTATTTCGATAAAGAGGACTTTGATTCCGCGCTCGACGTGCTGAACACCCTCATCATCTACTACCCCAAGAAGCAGTACTGGGTGCAGGCTTCGCACCTCTATGGTGAAAAGAAGGAAGAAGAAAAGCAGCTGGCGTTGATGGAAGCCGCGTATGAGCAGGGCTTCCTCGATCGGTCTAGTGAGCTGGTTACGATGGCGTACCTCTATCTCAATGCAGAAGTGCCCTACTACGCGGGATCTGTGATTGAGAAAGGCTTCGAAGACGAGCTCGTGGATGATAAGTCCAAGAACTACGAACTGGGCGGTAGTGCCTGGGCGCAGGCGCGAGAGGTCGAGAAATCGATTCCGATGATGGAAAAGGCCGCTGCAAAGTCAGACGAGGGCGAGCTGTACGTGCGACTTGGCAACGTGTATCTCGATGGTGATCAATTTACCAAGGCCGCCGATTCGGTGACCAAAGGTTTGAAGAAGGGCGGCGTTAAGCGGCCCGATCAGGCTAGACTCGTGCTGGGCATGGCATATTTCAACCTCGGTGAATACAACAAGGCACGCAAAGCTTTCCGCGATGCAGGCAAGGACGAGCGTTCGAAAAAATACGCGAAACAGTGGATCGCGTACGTCACGAGCGAAGAGGAGCGCCAGCGAGAGCTAGAGAAAGACTTGTTCTAGTTTGAGTTGAGCACGCAATCTAGAAAGGGCCGTTGATGGCCCTTTTTTGTTTCCCGCGCTTTGGAGACATGCCCCGAGTGACGCGCTTTTTTGGGCACACTAATCACTACTTGCAACCACTGCCCGCCACTGCAGAGCAGTGCGCAGTGGTTTGTATTGCTGTGTCTGGGATATTCACGCGCCAAGTCGTCATTAACCATCTGCCCGCGCGTTTGATAGGCACGAGTGAATCAGAATGTGTCGCCGCGAGTTGCCTTGCAAAAGGACTCTCATGGCGCTGACTCGCGCTTATCGCGCAGGTCAGTCAAATACAGCAAAAATACCCAGCTAATGCCGGGGTACAGAGAAGTAAGCGGGTGGAGCCTGGGGGCCGCTTGACCCCCAGCAGGAAAAGCTTACTGAGGGACGACGTTCTCGGCTTGCGGACCTTTCTGGCCGTCTGTGACCGTGAACTCGACCTTCTGGCCGTCGGTCAGGGTTTTGAAGCCATCACCCTGAATTGCGCTGAAGTGGACAAAAACGTCCGGCCCATCTTCTTGAGCGATAAAGCCGTACCCTTTGGTTTCGTTAAACCACTTCACGGTGCCCGTAACTGTTGACATGTTTTTTACTACCTGTATTTACAAAAGTTTTATGCCCTATCGGGCAGCTGCGCTTAATGGGAACAAGACCGCAGACTTTAGACTACAG
>MDTD01199742.1_pt1 | contig 53539 bp, 43 predicted proteins | sample 811221 | NCBI WGS metagenome assembly MDTD01 (sample SAMN05326646, study PRJNA326480) | marine metagenome | isolation source: seawater | place: Pacific Ocean: South West | collected 2011 | reverse complement strand
CCGTCATCTCAGCCAACTGAAACGTGCTGGTATCCTGTCTGCCGAAAAACAGGGGCGGGAGGTATATTACCGGCTCAATACCGTCTCTGTAGTCAAGGCATTACGCCAGTGTGCCGATGCCCTGGAGCGGTGCTGTCCGGTAACCGGGGTGACATCCTGCTGTTAACGGCTTCTGTCGTTATTATATTTGCATAATTGCGCAATAAAACAATATTGGGCCGGGTTTGTTCACTGCGAGTTTATTTACTGCGAGTTCATCTACTGAAAGGAGATCAGCATTATGAAACAAACCGATGTGACGTTCGGCCACCGCGAGTCGGTGCGCCAGGAATATGAAGCCAAGTTGTCTCAGTCCGGCGGCTTTTGTGCCCACCAGCTTGAAACGGAATTTGGCTACGACCAGGAGGATCAGACGGCAATCCCGCAGGATGCCATAGACAGCAGCTTTGGTTGCGCAAACCCATTGGCGATGGGAATACTCAATGAGGGAGACTCTGTGCTGGACCTGGGGTGTGGCGCGGGCCTGGATGTGATTCTGGCGGCAAGGCGGGTCGGTGCAAACGGCAAGGTGATCGGAGTGGATATGACCGGGGCGATGATTGAAAAAGCACGCGCCAACGTGGCCGCGGCAGGGCTGGATCATATTGCGGAAATACGCAAGGGATTGATTGAGTCGCTGCCGGTGGAGAGCAGCTCTGTGGACTGGGTGATTTCCAATTGTGTGGTGAGCCTGTCACCGGAAAAGGAGCAGGTCTTTGCAGAAGTTCATCGGGTGCTGAAACCCGGTGGCAAGATGCTGTTGACGGATCTGGTGATGGCGCCGCTTCCCGGCTGGCTGCGCAGACTGGTGGCGCTGAAGAGCCCGGCGGCGGCGAAAGCGCTGGATCGTGACCGCTATCTGCAGACTATCGCCGGCTCTGGTTTGATGAATGTGAGCGTACGTTCACAGCTGGATTACGATGCATCCATGTTGCGTGGTTTGGCACAGGATGAGTTGAATATTCGCATGGGGTTATGGCAGGCACTGTTGACCTTGAACCGGGGGCAGTTGACGAGCCACTTGTTGCGACCGATGGTTGAGCCGGGAATCCGGTTGGCCGCCAACAAGGTGGCGAGCATCAAGGTGTATGCGGAAAAGCCTGTTTGAGCGGGAGCCGTGGGGCTCCCCGTTGCTCAACCATTATTGGAGCGGCGTGGCGGCCGCCGGTTGCGGCGCTGATTGTGCTGATGGCTGCGGCGCTGGCGTTCCCGTTCCGGGGAGACCTCCGGTTCGGGTATGGCCTGCAACAATTCGGGTTCCGGTTGCCTGCAGTCCAGTTTGCAGCCCAGTAGCTCCTCGATGGCAGGCAACTGAAAGGCATCCTCTTCACAGGCGAAACTGACGCTGGTACCGGTTTTTCCCGCCCGTCCGGTGCGGCCAATTCGGTGTACGTAATCTTCAGGGTCTTCCGGCAGTGAGTAATTGACCACATGGCTGATGCCTTCGATGTGGATACCGCGCCCGGCCACGTCGGTGGCGACCATCACCCGAATATTGCCTTCACGGAAGCCTTCCAACACCTTGATGCGTTTATGTTGGGGCACGTCCCCGGACAGGGTGGCGCATTTGATGCCATAGTCCCGCAGCTTGTGCGTCAGGTCACGGGTTTCATCCCGCCGATTGGCAAAGATCATCACCCGCTCCAATTGATTCTGCATGATCAGGTTGTAGAGCAGCGCGAACTTCTCATCGGTGGTCACGATATAGACTTTTTGGTCGACCGTGTCGGCAGCGACGGTATCCGACTCCACTTCCAGCTGCTGAGCGTCGATGGTCCAGCTGGATGACAGGTTCATGATGTCCTGGGTAAAGGTTGCACTGAACATCAGGGTCTGCCGGTACTCCTTGAAAGGGGTTTCCCGAATCAGGCGTTTAACATCGGGAATGAAACCCATGTCCAACATGCGATCGGCTTCGTCGATCACCAGAATTTCCGTTTCGCTGAGAAAAAGATCCTTTTTGCGCACAAAGTCGATCAGTCGGCCCGGCGTCCCCACTACAATGTCGATGATTTCATTGTGCAGGCGCTTTTGTTGTTTCTGGTAGTCCATGCCGCCAACGATGCTCAGCAGGCTCAGGGGGGTGTGCTTCACCAGGGTCTGCGCGTCATTTTCAATCTGCATGGCCAGCTCCCGGGTGGGCGCCAGGATTAGAGCGCGGGGTTCGCCGTTGTAGCGTTCTTCCTGTTCCGGTTCCTTCAGCAGGCGATTGATAACGGTGATCAGAAACGCCGCCGTTTTACCGGTACCGGTTTGGGCTTTACCGATGACGTCCTTGCCTTGCAGGCTGTGGGGAAGGGACAGGGCTTGAATGGGGGTGGCAAATTCGAAACCCAGATCATCAATGCCCTGCTGTAAGGTGGGTTCCAGCTTCAGTTCTTTAAAACGCAGTGTGGGCTGTACTTCTTTACTAACGGTTTCCGTCATGTTGCTTGTTGGTTCTGTCAATTGCTTGGCTCTGAATGGTTTTTGTTCGGATGAATAGTCAAGGTAGCATACCGGTATTAAGCGGGTCAGTATAGAGTTTTACGGGCGCCGCCGTCAGCTGTGCGTACGTTTTTTCCATACCAGAGTCTGGTTATTGGCAGGCATACTGACATCTTCCAGCAGATCCAGCTTTGCTTGGTCAGCCAGCTCGGCAATGGCTTCAAAATCGCGAATACCCTGATGGGGCGCACGCTGTTTTAGCCAGACATCGAAGTCGGCATTGCTGGGGCTGGTGTACTGGCCCCGATACTTGAACGGGCCATAAAAAAATACGTATCCGGATGGTTTAACCAGGTTTGGCAGCAGGTTGAAAAAAGATTCAACAGCTTCCCAGCTCATAATGTGCAGCGTGTTGGCGGAAAACAGGTGGTCGTGTGGGGCAGGGCAAGGCATTTTCTGGGTAACATCAAAGGCAATGGGCGCTGCCAGGTTCGGCTGATCCGCTTCCTGGCACCATTGTTGAATACCGGGCAGATGTTCTGCAACATCGGTGGGTTGCCAGTGAATATAGGGGAGCTGGGCCGATAGATAGGCAGCGTGCTGACCGGTGCCGCTGCCCACTTCCAGCAAGCTGCCGGGTGTGGTCAGGTACTGACGTAACACCGCCAGAATCGGTTGCTTGTTGTTTTCACAGGCTTGAGAAAAAGGCTTTTCCATGACGAACTCCTCGCTGGCGCAGCATAGCGCAGTGCGCGCCACGCAGGCAAGCTGCTGGCCCCCGGGGATCGCTCAGGCAGTACGGGGAGCGTCAAACCAGAACTCGATAATGGAGCAGTCGGATTCGTAGGAGATATCGTATTCAGTGTGACTGGGTATTTCGAACCAGTCGCCAGTGGTGTAGTAACAGTCTTGGTCGTGAAACCGCACTTTGAGTCGGCCCTGAATCACCAGGCATTTTGAATGATTGGGATTGGTGGCGGCGTTGACTTCGGTGCCCGCTTCATATCGGCTGAACATGACATCGCAGCCATGGGCCCCCAGGTGAAAGACATCCAACTGGTCCTCACCTTTCAGAAAGTAGTCCGATTTGTTCTGGAATAAGCTCATAACTCCATCCTCTCGATGCCACTGACACCGCTACTGGTTGTGCAATCCCTGCGTACATTGTGCTTATTACCTTTTTGTTTTTGGATGATTCTCTTCCTTCTGTAATTTAGTACCATGTTTGAGGGAAAGATCAACTAAATTGTTATGTCCGCTTTACAATGGGGGGCTAATTGATCAGGTGGTAATCAATGCGGGTACACATTGAGCAGCGTTTTGTGGATTTGCCGGCAGAAATACAGCAGGCGCTGAGCGTGCCGGATCAAAACCCGTTTTTTAATGCTGCTTTTCTGAGGGCATTGGAAGAGACCGCTTGTGTGAGCCCGTCTCAGGGTTGGCAGCCCACCCACCTGTGGATTGAATCCGCTGATCAGGCGGTGTTTTATCTGCCGTTATACAAGAAGTCCCACTCCTGGGGGGAATTCGTTTTCGACCAGAGCTGGGCCAATGCCTATCACCGACATGGGCTGCCCTACTATCCGAAATGGGTGTCTGCGATTCCGTTTACACCTAGCCTGGGGCCCCGTTGGTGGGTAAAGCCGGGTACAGATGCCGCCCTGGCCTGGCAATGTGCGGCAGATTATATTAAAGCGGCGTTGGCTGGGGGCATGGCATCCAGTTGGCATCTCTTGTTCGCTCAGGGGGAGGATCTGCCGCTGCAGGATGACGAGGCTCTGGTGCGGCGTGATACCCAGTTCCACTGGCTCAACCAGGGCTATCAGGGGTTTGACGATTTCCTCGGGCAGATGAAGTCCCGCAAGCGTAAGTCCATGCGTCGGGAGCGCGCCAAGGTGGCCGAGCAGGGGGTCAGTCTGGTGCGCAAGTTGGGGACTGAGCTGAGCGAGTCGGATTGGATTGAGTTTTATGCCTGTTATTGTAATACCTATCATGAGCGTGGTATGACCCCCTACCTGACCCTGGACTTTTTTCTGCGCATCGGCCGAGATCTTGGGCGGCAGATCATGATGGTACAGGCCATACGTGATCAGCGGCTGATAGCGGCGGCTATTTGTTTTTATGACAGAACCACCTTGTATGGCCGCCATTGGGGGGCGTTACAGGATGTGGACTGTTTGCATTTTGAGGCTTGTTTTTACCAGGGCATTGAGTTCTGTATCGAACAGGGGTTGCAGCGTTTCGACCCGGGTACCCAGGGGGAGCACAAACTGTTGCGCGGATTTGAACCGGTGGCGACCCAGTCCTGGCATTGGATTGCACATTCAGCGTTTCGCAATGCCATTGCCGACTTTCTGCAGGCCGAAGTCAGAGAGATCGAACGCTATCGGCAGCATGCAGCGGAATACCTTCCCTTTCGGTGCCCCGATTAACGGCGCGGGCAGCGTCATCGAAAGAAAGGGGCTATGCTCACTATGGTATATGGTGGACGGTTCCTGTACTCTGCCACACCGCCGTTCGGCACCCATCACTATATGGATCACCTAATGAGTTTTGCTTCACTGGGCCTGTCTGCCCCCATCCTGAGCGCTGTGGCCGATCAGGGCTATGAAACCCCGTCTCCCATTCAGTTGAAAGCCATTCCGCCGGTGCTGGAAGGCAAGGATGTGATGGCGGCCGCCCAGACCGGCACCGGCAAAACCGCGGGTTTCACCTTGCCTATTCTGCAACGCCTGTCCAGCGGTCAGCGGGCGCAGGCCAATCAGGTGCGTTGCCTGATACTGACCCCTACCCGTGAACTGGCGGCTCAGGTGGCGGAAAACGTGGCCCTCTATGGTGCCAATCTGCCGTTGCGTTCGGCGGTGGTGTTTGGCGGTGTGAAGATTAACCCGCAGATGATGAAATTGCGTAAAGGGGTGGATATCTTGGTGGCCACTCCGGGGCGCCTGCTGGACCTGTACAACCAGAACGCGGTGAGGTTCAAGCAACTGGAGGTGCTGGTGCTGGATGAAGCGGATCGCATGCTGGACATGGGCTTCATTCATGATATTCGCCGAATTATTGCCGTGCTGCCCAAGCAGCGGCAGACCATCCTGTTTTCCGCCACCTTTTCCGACGACATTCGTAAACTGGCAAAAACATTGGTACACAATCCGCTGGAGATCTCTGTCGCACCGGCGAATTCCACCGCCAGCCTGGTTGAGCAGCTGGTGTGTCCGGTGGACAAGAAAAAGAAGGCGGACTTGCTGGTTGCACTGATTCGAAAGCAGCAATGGCAGCAGGTGCTGGTGTTCACCAAGACCAAACGGGGCGCCAATCAGTTGAGCCGACATCTGGAAACAGAGGGGATCACCGCTGCGGCCATTCATGGCAATAAAACCCAGGCAGCCCGCACCAAGGCGCTGGCGGAGTTCAAGCGCGGGGGAGTGCGCGTTCTGGTGGCCACCGACATTGCTGCCAGGGGGTTGGACATCGATCAGTTACCCCAGGTGGTCAATTATGAGCTGCCCAATGTGCCTGAAGATTATGTGCATCGGATCGGGCGCACCGGTCGTGCCGGTGCCAGTGGCAAGGCGGTATCGTTGGTGTGCGCTGATGAAGCCAAGCTGCTGTTTGACATTGAGCGGGTGATCCGGCGTGTTGTTGATCGGGAAACGGTTCCTGGTTTTGAGCCGGTGCATGAATTGCCGGAATCCCGTTTGCCAAATAAAGCGAACAAACCCAGGAAACCCAAGCAGTCCAGGCACAAATCCGAGCACAAGGATGGTCAGCGTTCGTCAGAGATTGCCACCGGGCACAAGCCTCCTGCAAAGAAGCCTTCCACCCGGCGAGTGCGACGCAAACCGGCTGCTCAGGGCACAAGCCCGGGTGCAAAAAACGGCGCAGCCAGAGCTCGGGCTGCGTCGCGCAAGTAAACCGGTGATTGCGCTTAACGGGTGATGCCCGTTAGCGCAGGTGACGTACCTTGAAGGTGCGACCTTTCAGTTTACCCTGGGTGAGCTTTGTCAGCGCCTGGCGCAGCACTTTGCGTTGTACCGCCACATAAGAAGCGTTATCGAAGATCTGAATTTTGCCCACCTGGTTGCCGTTGATGCCGTTGTCTCCGGTCAGCGCGCCCAGGATGTCGCCCGGCCGGACCTTTTGCTTTTTACCACCATCAATTTGCAAGGTGGCCATGGGGGCGTCCGCAATGGCGTCGTTCAGCAGGTATTGCGGCGGCAGCGGTTCGGCCTCGATGTCCAGATTCAGAAAATGGCCCAGTTTTTCAATTTTATAGCGTTCTTTTTCATTGTAGAGCGTGCAGGCCAGTCCGTTGCTGCCGGCTCTTCCGGTTCGGCCTATGCGGTGAACGTGTACTTCGCTGTCCCTGGCCAGGTGGTAGTTGATGACCGCATCCAGCTCTTCTATATCCAGCCCCCGTGCTGCCACATCGGTTGCCACCAACACTCGGATGCTTCTGTTGGCGAAGCGCACCAGGGTTTGATCCCGTTCCTTTTGTTCCAGGTCTCCATGCAGCGCCAGGGCACTGAAGCCATAATCATGTAACGCGTCGGCCACCTCCTGGGTTTCCCGTTTGGTGTTGCAGAACACCACTGCCGTATCAGGCTTGATCTGCAACAGGATCAGGCGCAATGCCTGCAAACGCTGGGCTTCATCCTGCACACAGAAAAAACGTTGCTGGATGCTGGTGTCATCATGGGTGGACTCCACTTTCACCATGATGGGAGCTTGCATGATTTGCTGGGCGATGGTTTGTATCTGGGGCGGGTAGGTGGCGCTGAAGAGCAGGGTTTGTCGTTGTTGGGGCACATGCTCAACAATCGCATCCAACGCCGGCTGGAATCCCATATCCAGCATGCGGTCCGCCTCATCCAATACCAACGTGTTCAGGTGGGCCAGGTTCAGAGTGCCTTTACGCAGGTGTTCTTTTACTCGGCCGGGGGTGCCGACGATGATGTGCGCACCGTGTTCAAGTGAACCGATCTGGGGGCCCATGGGCATCCCGCCACACAGCGTGAGTACTTTGATATTGTGAATGGTGCGCGCCAGTCGGCGAATCTCTTTTGCCACCTGGTCGGCCAGCTCCCGGGTGGGACACAGGACCAGTGACTGTACCCGGAAACGTTTTACCTCCAGGTTGTGCAGCAACCCCAGACTGAAGGCTGCGGTTTTACCGCTGCCGGTTTTGCCCTGGGCGATCACATCCTTGCCGGCAAGGATGGGCGGCAGGCTCTGGGCCTGAATGGGGGTCATTGCTTCGTAACCCAGGGCCGCCAGGTTATGCAGTAAATCCGGTTTAAGGGACAGGGTGGAAAAGGCGTGTGTATTCAAGGCGGTGTCCCTCGTGGTTGCCGGTATGCTTGCCGGCTTGTGACCGGCCGGCGCCACTCTAACACCGAATGCCCGCAGGCCCAAGCGCCGGCTGCTTCAGCCTGTGTGCACCAGTATGGGTGGCAATGGACACTCCAGGGCCTCGCAGATGGCCCGCAACAGTTCCATTTCTTTCAGGGTGGCTTTGTTGTCATGCAGGATACAATCGACACAGGCATCCACCACCGGTTGTTTCAGCAGGGGAGCCAGACGTTTCAACTGCTGTAGTGCCTGATTCAATCCTTTGGGGCTGGGAGGTTGCCCTAACGCGCTGCTGTAATCCGTGGTGCTGTAGTACTGCATTATATTGCTGAAGTTCTCCCGCTGTCGGTCTTTGCCATCGCCGCTTACCTGCACCAAGGCGCTGAACAGCGTTGCCAGGGCCGGCTCCAGTGGCTGGTAGCGTTTAATGGTGCGGGCAGGCCTGCGTATCTCGCTCAGGTTTTGCTGCACCAGAAAGCAGTAGACGAATTCCGACAGGGTTACCTTGCGATCCAGCTTGATCAGGTCAATGGCGTGTTTGATGATGTGGTTGCGCTGAGCGGGCTCAGCCTGCTTCAGGGTAGCCAGGCAGATGTCCAGCAATGGCAAACGAATTTGCGGGCCTGCCTGCTGCAGTTGCTCCCGCAGTGCAAGAGCCGACTGCGGCAGGGCTACCGGAAGGGAAGTCAGGGTGGGCGATTCCAGTAACAGTAACGCGTAGAGAACCGCGTCGGCAGAATCCAGGCTGTGGGCCAGCTCGTTGATGGCGTGGGGAATCTGTTGGTGCAGTTGCTGGGCATAGTCGTAATGTTCCGGGCTGGGCGCCCCGATTGATTCCTTAACAGCCTTAGGGGTGGCATGAAGGGTCGGGTTACCCGCAAAATTCTGTGCCGCTGCCTGCGCGGTAGCGGGGGTGCCGGTGGCGGCGGTTGCATCCACGGCGGTGTGCGGCAGCTCTTCCCGTTTGCGAAAACGCGCCTTCAGGCGGGGCAGCAAGCCCCGGTCAATGGCACGAATTCGATCCTCGATGGGTGGGTGAGTCGCCAGCATGCTGCTGAGCTGCATCTTGACGGTTTCACCAAAACACATGTGGTTCATATCCTCGGCGTGGGCGCCCATCAACAGGCTGTTACCGGAATAATGTTGAATGGCGTAGAGCGCGCTGGCGATGCCGTCCGGGTTGCGGGTGAACTGAACCGAGGAGGCATCCGCCAAAAACTCCCGTTGCCGTGAAATGGCGGCCTTGATCAGGCGGCCGAAGAACAAGCCGACGTAGCCAATGAGCATCAGGGCCAGCCCAAGGGGAATCAACTGGTTGCCATCTTTGCCGGAGCGGCGCCCATAGTAATGACGGCGGGATTGCCCGCGCAGCAGAAACTCGCCGATCTGACCAATAAAAAGAATGCCGGCCAGAATCCCGATCAGGCGCACGTTGAGCTTCATATCACCGTTCAGGATGTGGGAAAACTCATGGCCAATCACCCCCTGGAGTTCGTCCCGGGTCAGTTTTTCCAGGCTGCCCTGGGTAACGGCCAATACAGTGTTGCTGGTATCGGTACCCGCAACGAACGCGTTGATACCCGGTTCATCCCGCATGATAAACAGGCGCGGAACCGACGTGCCCGAGGCAATGGACATTTCTTCCACCACATTGATCAGCATTCGCTCCCGGGGATCTTGTGTGGCGGAATCCAGGGGGGTGCCACCGGCCATCAGCGCCACCGAAACACCCCCCTTGCTCAGTTGCGCCAGCCGCATCAGGCTGCCCACTGCGATGGCCGCCAAAGTGGCAGCGGCGATTCCCCAGCAAAAGGGATGCTGCAGCCATTGCCAGAACGGCATGTTCATTTCGCTGGCCAGGATCAACACCAGATAAAGGCTCAGGTTGACTGCGGCGATGATCAGCAGTATTGCGCTGATGAAATAGAAAAGCAGCAGGCCGGTTTTACGGCGGGCGTTGTCTTGGTTCTGATAGAAACTCATGGTGCTCAGCTAAACGAAACCTTCACACCCTTGCGTGCTGCCTGATCCTCGATTTCCAACAGTTCAGCGGCTTGGAAACGGCCACCGGCAATCAGGCTGTTGGGAAATTGTTCCCGATAGGTGTTGTATTCCATGACGGCATCATTGAAGGCCTGGCGGGCGAACGCAATGCGATTCTCAGTGGAAGACAATTCTTCCATCAACTGACTCATGGTGGTGTTGGCTTTCAGGTCAGGGTAGTTTTCTGACAGCGCAAAAAACTTCCCCAGGGCGCCGCCGAGCAGGGATTCCGCACCCCCCAGCGAGCGCACTGCCTTACCGTCATCCGGATGACTGGCCGCGGCCTTGGCCGCCGCCGCCGCTTCATTGCGGGCTTCGATGACCGCAGTGAGGGTTTCCCTTTCGTGCTCCATGTATTTTCTGGCGGTTTCCACCAGATTGGGGATCAGGTCATAGCGCCGCTGCAGCTGTACATCGATTTGCGAGAACGCGTTCTTGAAGCGGTTCTTCAGTGCCACCAGTTTGTTGTAGATGGTAATGGCGTATACCACCACCAAAGCGATAATAACGAATGTGATAATTGTGCCTGTGGACATGCCGGTTCCCCTGGAGGTAAAGGTGCGGTGTCGCAGCCCGCAGGATGCGACCTCTTAAATATAGACAGTCAACCGGAACAAATTAAGTGAATAAGGCAGGAACCGGTCAGCGACGGGCCAGTAAAAGCCGTTTTTGATAAATGGGTCGAAATAATTTCAGGTATTTGGACTGATATTGCTGGGTGTTGCTGTGGTAGAAAGCAACCGCCTGCTCGGTGCTGCCGTGGCGATGCAACAGCGTCTTCAGGTATTTGGCAGCGTACATTACGTTGTTGTGGGGCTCGAACAGGGTGGCCAGGGAATCAAAATGGCGGCCATGGAACTTCCAGTTGATCTGCATCAGGCCCACATCCACGCTGCGGGTGTCCAGCAGGCGTATCTCCCAGTTTGAGGGCCGGTTGATGCCCAGCATGGCCGCGTTGCGTTTGGTCTGTTCCAGGGCCGCCTGGGCATCCCGTTGTGTGGGGAAGAAAAGGCGCTGGGATTCATCGGGATAATCCAGCCGTAACAGCCAGGGGTTGGCCTGGGCGGCTTCCACCAGCTGGATGGCATCGGCTTTGCTGCGGGGCTTGAAACCTTCCCAGTTGAGGTTCACCGCCCACGGGTGCATTTGGGATTCCATTTCGGCAATGGAATGCAGCAGCGCCGGCTTGATCCGGTAGCGCTCAGCGGCTTGCTGGAACAAGGGGTTGGCCACGGAGGTGGTGGCAACCCAGGTTAGTATGAGAAAAACGACTGCTTTGAACATGATCTCAAAATGATAAGTGGTTCACATTTAGGGTAGACAATGGAACCACAAAATCCGGAGCAGTTTTGTTGTACCTGTGTAAACGAGCGTTACACCGGCCGGAAGATATCCTTGTAGCTTGTGTAAGCGCTCACTATTACCAGTGGGGCGACAACAAATATGCCTAATCCCACGGTCACCACCACCGCCAGGTACAGCAGGACCAGAATCAAGCTGTAGACCAGCAATGGCAAAAGGTTGTGAAAGATGGCGCCGATGGCGGTTTTCATGGCGGCAGCCGGGCGCAGCTCATTGAAGACCACCAGACAGGGTGCCCACCACATGGCAAATACCACCAGCAGGATAAAGGTGATGCCCAGAATCAGCAGTACCAGTGCCCCCAGGATGGCAACCACCGCGGAATCGCCACCCATGGCGGTGAGCGTCAGGGCAATCGCCACACCAAACACCACCGATACCAGCAGGACGGTGAGCACGAATATCACACCCAACACCAGCAAAGGCCCTGCGTGGGTTTTGAAGCCCTGGAACAGAGTCTCAATCCGCAATACACCCTTGTTTTCCAGTTGCGCCAAACCCAGCATGAATCCCGCCATCAGGGCCGGGGTGAGGATCTGGCCCACAAAGGGGATCATGTTAGCGGCGGTGAGCACGATCATCAGTACCAGCCATAAACCAATCATCATCCAGGGGGCCTGCTTGAACAGAGACCAGGCATCCGAGATCCAATTGAGCCCGTTTCCTGCCGGCAGGGACACCGCTGCCACGGGGCCTGTGGTGGTTTCGCCCACCAGAGAGTCGGGCACGTCATAGGGATTAGAGTTTGTTTCAGGTGGCATAGTGGGCTCCGGATGGGCGTGGTTTGGTTATTAATGTAGACAAACACGGTCAACTATTTTTGGCGTTTTTCGCACTAATTGATCAAAATTGTCTATCGTGGTATCGCTCGTTGCCTATCAATAACGCATTTTACGAATTTGTACAATATATTGAATTTTAAGGGTTTTATAAGCAAAGGCCTTATGCCTGACAGGGGAATGGTCAGGTAAATTTCAGAATGTCGCCAGTTTGTTATAAAATCCGGCGTCATTTTAGCCGCTTGTCATGAGCGAAACCGTATGGGTTAATTATCCAAGTGCAGCAAGCTGTTACAAGACGCGTATCTGGGCCTATGCTTGGAGGAGTCCTCTTACACCATGAAATTTTTGGATTTATCAGTAATGGGCAGTAAATCAATGCCTGACATCGCCACTGCGACTCAGCCAAAGGCCCCGGGCCTGCTGGATTGGGTAGGCATGAGCGAAATCGATGTACCTCTGTCCATTCCTACCCGCAATGGTGGGGTGGCCCATGCCGTGGCAAAAGCCCAGGCTTATGTGAACCTGATCAATCCAGAGGCCAAGGGCATTCACATGTCCCGTCTTTATTTGTTACTGGATGAGGCATGCAGCCAGACGCTCACGGCGGCCGGTTTGCGTGATGTCCTGGCGCGGTTTCTGGAATCCCATGAGGGGCTCAGCGATCAGGCTTTTGTGGACTTTCGCTTTGATTTCCTGGCCCGACGGCCGGCGCTGAAAAGCGAATTCAGTGGCTGGAAGGCGTATCCGGCCCGGGTTATCGCCACTGAGGATCCGGATGGATTCCACTTTGAATTGAAAGTGGAAATTCCGTATTCCTCCACCTGCCCGTGTTCAGCGGCCCTGGCCCGGCAACTGATCCAGAAGCAATTCCGAGAAGATTTTGGTAACGGCAAGCAGATCTCTGCCGACGAAGTGTATGGCTGGTTGGGAACGGAGCAAGGTATCGTGGCCACTCCCCATAGTCAGCGCAGCATTGCCGAGATCAAAGTCCGGCTGTCGGACGATACCAACAGCTTCCCGTTGGAGGAACTCATCGATGTGGTGGAAGACGGGTTAAAAACTCCGGTACAAACTGCGGTGAAGCGGGAAGACGAACAGGAGTTCGCCCTGCTTAATGGACAGAACCTGATGTTCTGTGAAGACGCCGCGCGCAGGATCCAGTCTGCGTTGAATGAACAATCCTCTTATCAGGATTTCTGGGTGCGGGTTAATCACCTGGAAAGCCTGCACGCCCACAACGCGGTGGCGGTTGTCACCAAGGGCATTGACGGTGGCTATCTGCCGCAGCCCTGATGTGGGTTTGCCGTCACCGGAAAAAGCCCGCTACGGCGGGCTTTTTTGTCTTTCTGGTTTAACACCAGCAACTATTCATACTGCATACTGATCTGTTTTTGCTGATCATCCGCATCGAACAGTATGCGCTTGGCGGCACCGGGTAAGGGTGACCAGGTTTGCCAGGTATCACCCAATCCATCATGGTTGGGGTTGCCGGTGCGGGCAAACTGAACCAGTGATGTGCGCATGGCAGAGGACAGATCCTCCCGCCCCGGTCGGTTTTGGCTGCTGTATCCGTTGTTAAACAGTGCAGCATCGAAACTACCCAGCAGAAACCCGATGTCACCACCATGAACGGCACCGTGAATGATATTCCAGGGGAATGGTTGCTGATTCCAGCGCCACTGGTAGGCGTAAAGCTGTTGTTGCTGTGAGGACAGCAGTGGCAGCAGCGCTGTATCCTGCAGGCGTTGAAACAGGTCAGTGGTAGCCAGGGCGCCGCACCGGTTGGCGAAATCGTTGTAGCCACCGACAATGAAGTCCTCTTCTCCACAGCTACCCTGTTGCGGGCGATCTGGAGGAAGCAAGGTGGGCTGGACGATATCTTCCAGGGTGATGGGGGTGGCAGATGGATCCTCCGCATCGAAGGTCAGCATGAGCGTCCACAGGGCGGCGCTGTCCACCACCATGCCATTCTGGGTAAACAATTTACCTTCTTCGCTGGTAATACCCATCATCACGGGCACATTATTAAACTGGCCGCTGGCTACGGCAGCAAAGGGATCGCCGGGTTGAACCTCGCCATCCAGAAAGATGGCCGGTGCAATACGCAGTTCCGGTACCAATGCGGTGGCATTGAGCAGGGTACTGGTATCCTGACCATAGAGGAATTCACGAATCCAGGTGGCATCCTTATCCGCCAGAAAGGTGGCGGAGGTATCCGGATCCGGCGCCAACCCATTGAGGATCACCAGGGTTTGTAACAAGCCTGTGGCGTAGACCAGCCCGGTGTCCTGCGACTGGTTCAGCAGCCCCGGGCTCAGCAGGATGGCGCGTTGGAACAAATTGTTGTTGAGGGGGGATACCATCATGCTGAATACATGGGAGGCGCCGGCAGATTGCCCCATCAATGTGATGTTGTCCGGGTCGCCACCGAAGGCAGCGATGTTGTTCTGTATAAAAGTCAGCGCCTGCAGCAGGTCGAGGCTACCGAAATTACCTGAATTGGCCGGATTGGGGCCGGCTGTCTTGAGAGCCGGATGGTGCAACCAGCCCAGTAGCCCCAGCCGGTAATTGACGCTGACAAAGATCACGTCATCCTGTACCAGCCTGCTGCCATCGTAAAGTGAGCCTGCACCGTAGATGTGACTGCCGCCATGCAGGTACACGATCACGGGCAGGTCTTGTTTGGCATTCAAAGGGCGCTGGATGTTGAGATAGAGACAGTCTTCGCTGCCAACCGGTTGATCAAAGGTGTCCTGCAGGGACAGATCCTGGCTGACCCCATCGGGCCCCGGGCCGTACATGCTGCCCAATTGCATGCAAGCCGGGCGGTAATCGGTGGCCTGCAGCGGGGTGTCCCACGGATCAGGCGCCAGGGGTGCCTGCCAGCGCAGTGCCCCCAGTGGTGGTTGGGCGTAGGGTATGCCCAGCCATTGTATGGTGCGTTGATCCAGATCCAGTGAGCCTTTTACTTTGCCGTATTCGGTTTGCACCATCTGCGGGGCTTTGCAACCAGCCAAGAGAAGGGTCGCTAAGAGTAAAGTGACGATCCCATGCGCTTTGAATACAAAGCGCATGGGCGTGTGTATCCGACGGTCCATGTTGTTTTCCTTCCCTGCGGTATCCTGATGTTAAGTCTGTGCTGGCGCAGCAGCACCTTAACAATACTCAGATTTGGGAAAAAAACAAATTGAGTTAGTTATCAAGCGTGGCGATGGAGACCAGATTGCGGCCAGTCCCTTTGGATTGATACAACGCTTTGTCTGCCCGGTTCATGGCCTGTTCAATCAGCTCATCGCTTTCCCGCACTTCGGAAATGCCGATGCTGATGGTGACCCTGATCTGGTGGCCGTCAAATTCAATGATTTCGTTCTTGACCCGGGCGCGGATTCGTTCTGCCAGCTGATTGGCCTGTTGCAATGTGCTTTCCGTGGACAGAATGGCAAACTCCTCTCCCCCCAGGCGCCCAATGATATCGGCTTCCCGCGATTCGGCTTCCAGCAGGCGGGCAACGCGCTCCAGTACGTGGTCACCAGTGAGGTGGCCATAGTCGTCGTTGATATTTTTGAAAAAATCCAGGTCCAGCATCATGAAGGTGGTGGGATGCGAGTAGCGTTTGGCGCGTTCCACCTCCGAGTTAGCCAGTTTGAGGAAAAAGCGGCGGTTATACAGCGACGTCAATCCGTCCATGGAGGCGTAGAAATCCAGTTTGCGATTGGCCTCCAGCAATATATTGTTCAACTTCGCCTGTTGTTCCAGGGCATCCCTCAGGTCCTGGGTGCGGCGTTCAACGGTCTCTTCCAGCTCTGCATTATGGCGTTCCAGAGTGTCATGGTATTGCTTGAGCTGGATCACGCCCGCCAGGGCTTCGGCGAACGAGGTCAATAATTCCGATAGCTCGTTGCATTTGGATAGATCATCGGAATGCCTGAACTCCAGTGCGCCCATGGTTTGCCCCTGATAGGTCAGTGGCTGAAAGAAATGGCATACATCATCGACGTGCTCAAGAATGGAGGTGGCGTTGTCCGCCACGGAGATGGTGGTGTCGAAATCCCCGTGAGGCCCTTGCGCTATCTCCAGATCGAGGTGTGCTCCGGACGGGTCCAGCAGATACACTGCGGCGCTGCCGTGGTCCAGATCCGGGATCCCCAGTAAAGAGGTCAGTGCGGCCTCAAGCTGTTGTTTCAGAGTGCCGGTTTGCAACGCCAGGGAAATCACATTGGCCAGTACCTGGCGAAAGCGGCCGCGGCGCTGGATTTCCTGTTTTTGCGCGTAGCTGTCCAGCGCACCGCGTACTGTGAGTAAGAAATCGCTTTCGTGCCAGGGTTTGGATATGTACCGAAACAGCCCCGCCCGGTTAACGGCTTCCCCCACCGCATCAGCGGTGGCCTGTCCGGTCAGCATGATGCTCAGTGTCTCCGGCAAACGCTCCTTCACTTTCACCAGCAGTTCATCACCGTACATGCCGGGCATGACGTAGTCTGCAATGATAAGGGGAATGTCGTGCCCGTCGTGAACCAGTTCGTCGATCAGTTCCAGAGTTTCTTCGGCGCTTTCCGCCAGCTCGATCTGATATTGGGTGGATAAATGATGCTGCAACTGACTCTTCAGGCTGGTCAGCACCATTTTCTCATCGTCGACACAGATGATGACGGGCTTAGTCATGCACAGCCCTCGTCGGGCGGAAGGGCTTCATAGAAATCTTCCTGGGTCCAGGGTTTGTTGATACAGCAGGTCAGGTGCGCCTCCTGTTCAGTACGGCGGATGGCGTCCGGGTCCGCGTGACCGGTGAGCATGATTTTGGTCAGCTCCGGAAAGTGTTGATGGACCCGGATCAGAAACTCATCGCCCTTCATTCCGGGCATCAGCCAGTCTGAGATCACCGCGCGAATCCGTTTGCCGTCTTCGATCAATTCTTCAATCAGCTCCAGCCCTTCCTCGGCGCTTTCTGCTATTTCGATGATGTACTTTTCCCGATACCAATGGCGCAACTGAGCCCTCAAGCTCATGAGTATGGTTCGATCATCGTTAACACATATAATATAGGGCTTATTCAACGCCAACGTTCCCGCATCCGGTAGGTAAATATAGCGTCTGGCGATTCTTCATAATCAGTCATTAATATAGCAGAACCAGCTTTTGGTTGTGGCTTCATATTACCCGTTCCATGCTTCATGTCAGGTTTGCAGGGGCAGAACCACCGTAAACACGGTGCGGCCGGGCTCACTTTCGAAAAACAGGCGCCCGGAGTGCTTTTCGATTATCCGTTTACAGATACCCAGGCCCAGTCCGCTGCCTTCACCCGATTCCTTGGTGGTGAAAAAGGATTCCCACACCCGGTGTTGCAGGTCTGCCGGTATGCCATGCCCTGTGTCCTCGATTTGCACGACGATTTGCGGGCAGGTTCCGGCGGGATCCAGGCGGCTGCGCAGGGTGAGGGTGCCTTTGTAATCCATGGCCTGCAGAGCATTATGAATAAGATTTGTCCAAACCTGGTTAAGTTCATCTGCATGGCAGGGGATTAACGGCAGGTCGTCAAACTCCTTCACCACCTCGCAACCCTGCTTGAGCAAGCCACTGTACAGCACCAGCACAGTGTTGATGCCCTCGTTGATGTCACTTTCCTGTTTTTCCCCGAACTGATCCTGGCGGGCAAAATTCTTCAGGGCAAACACGATTTTTGAGGCGCGGGCGGTGGCACTGTAGATGGTTTGGTTGCTGCGCATAATGCCGGTGAGCTGATGGGCGCTTTGGATCACATCGACGTAATTGTCTCCCTGTATAAACGGCAGTAGCTGCTCCACCTCGTGCGACAGCCCCATATCAATAAGCATCTCGGCGATGTCGGCGGAGCGCTGGATGTTGTGTTCATCAAGCACCTGGGTGGCTTTACGCTTGGCGCTGCGTTCCTCCCGGGTAGTGAGGGATTCCATTGGGCGGGCATTGTGCAGCAGCCACAGGAACAACGCCTGATCATGCTGCTGGCTTGTGTGGAAAAGCATGTCCAGGCTATTGGCGTAGGCAGTGTAATATTTGGTGGCGTTGCCGGCGGAGGCCTGGATGGCGCCCAGTGGTGTATTGATTTCGTGGGCGATACTGGCTACCAGTTGACCCAGTGCTGCCATTTTCTCCGAGTGCACCAGCTGTTGCTGGCTTTCCTCCAGGTCATTGATGGCCTTTACCAGCTCTTCATTGCGGAGGTTCAGTTGCTGGGTGCGTTCGTTGACCTTGCGTTCCAGCAGCAGATTGTATTCCTCCAGGTCATGGTAGGCTTTCTCCAGATTAATGGCCATTTCCGAAAACTGCCGCGACAGTACGCCGACCTCGTCATCATCGTTCACCTGTACCTGCGTCGCGACGGAGAAATCCCCTTTGGAAAGGCGATGCGTCATTTCAGTGAGCCGAATAATGGGGGCTGAAAGGCGTTTTGACAGGCTCGAAATGATCAAAAAGGTGATCAGCAGGATGGAGGAGGCTGTAATCAGTGAGCGGATGGTGTGGCCTTTGATGACGGCTGCGTTTTCCTGTTCTGACCGATTGACTTCTGTCTGCAGTTTGCTCAGGGAGTAAGACAGAATCAGCTGCCCCCAGCGCCGGTTACCCACTTCCACAGGCATCTTGTACTGTATAGCCTTGGCGTTCTGCAAGGCTTGGCCAACCTTTGTATCGGACCAATCCTGTCGCATGGGTGTGCTTTTATCGACCTCAAGGATCAGGCGGTCTGGATAATCCCCATCGTGATACTCAGTTTGCTGGCGGGAGGCATCGGCGGTGTGGACCACGATATTGTTATCGTGATCGGTGAGGATAATAAACTCCAGCTCTTCGTTCTGGCGGGTGATCTCAGTCAGGGAGCTGGTTAGTTCAAACAGTCGAAACGACGCAATTTCCTCTTCCACCTTGCGTTTCATCTGATCCGCTTGAAACAGCGCACGGCTATGGAGATTTTCCAGTAACAGGTTGGTCTGCTTGTGCAGCTCCACCTGAAGCAACTCTTTTTGAGCGGTTATTTGCCAATAGGAGAGCAGGACCAATACTGAAAGCACCAGCAACAACATGACGGTTACCAACTTTTTCCGTATTCCGCCACGGGATGTCATAGGCAATGCCTCACATGAACGTTGTTATGTGACCGTTGCGGGTCGCCATCCATGTGGAGCACCACAGTGTAACTGTGAGGGCGAATACGCCTCATCGCAAATCCTTTTGTATACTGGTGGCCTTCAAATGCGGGTGATCCTGTATGTAATGATAGTCATTAAGTCGCGTTTTGCTGCAAATTATGCGCTGTGGAGAGGCCATGGGCTGCGAAAGCTTTGGCCGCGGAGCCTTGCCTAAGTTCCTGATCAGCTAAAGATTAAATGATATGCATTAAATGTTTTCAAGCTTCGTGACGGATAGCCATGATTGTCTACACTTATTGATGAAGGATATGCAGCACCCATCTCTACGCAGGGACGTGACACCGAGATTTCGCCCACACAGTACTGTTATGCCTGTTCCTGAAGCGTTGATGCGTATTGCCGGTCCCCCAAGGCCCTTGGTGGCTCAATAATCAATAAGAATGAGGTTGACATGGCTACAATTAATAAGTCGGATATGGAATTGATCGTCAATGGTGCCAGTTTTCTTGCCAGTGGCGGTGGTGGTGGGGTTGCTTCGGCCAATGCGGTTATTGAAAACGTAATGACCTTTGCTTCGGAGGTGGAGATTATCTCCTGCAGTGAGGTTGACGATACCGATAATCTGCTGGTTGTCTGCGGGGTGGGGGCGCCTGATGCCCCTAATCTGGATTTTAAAAACTCGCCCGGTTATGCTCTGGAAGGGTTGCAGTCGATGACTGGAGATCAGTTTAAATGTGTGCTGCCGATCGAGGTGGGAGCCATGAACTCCATGATTCCGCTGCTGGCCTGCGCCCAGTATGGTATTCCCATGCTGGATGGGGACGGTGCGGGGCGCTCAGTGCCACAAATGAGCATGTGCACCTATGCCTTGCAGAATTTCCCGGTCAATGAAACGCTGGTGGTGAGTGAGGAGGATCAGCAATTTCCCCTGCACCCCTCCAATGCCACCGAGCTGGAAGCACAGGTTCGCCAGGTTGTGAGTACGAAATTGCAGGATGCAGGTACGGTAGGGACTTGGCCGGTTAGCGGAGCACAGATCAAGAGTCCGGACGCTTTTGTACCGGGTTCACTCAGCCTGGCCCAATCGATCGGCACGGCAATGGCAACGGCTCAGCCGTTGAGTGCTGTACAGTCGATCATAGCGCAATACTATTCTGATAATGCCATTATTATGTCTGTTGGCACGGTCACCGCTGCCACCAACAAGGTGGAAGATGGCTTTGATGTAGGCACCATCACGGTCAGCGATGGTCAGGGCATGAGCGTGAAACTTTACTTTGTAAACGAGAGCCTGTTGGCAACCATTGATGTGGATGGGCAACCCGCAGCTTTTATTCTGGGCCCCGATATGATCTGCTCCATGGGGGTTGATGGATCACCAATGACCAACTCTGAAATTTGCAGTCAATTTGACAAGGGTGACACAGTGCAGATTTCCTTGATGTGGGTGAAAGCAGTGGATGCGATTCGAACTCCCCAGATGTTTTTTAAGTATCTTGAATTGCTGCTGCAAAAATTTGGCCAGCCGGAGTTGAGCGGCTATCGCTTCATTGAGGATGCCAGGGAATTGTTCAGCTAGATTCAAAGGACCTAACATGACTTCAGCAAAAAGGATGACAGGCAGTTTTTTGCTGCTCTCGGTATCAATGGCAGAGGGGGCGCAGTTGCCCGCTCTGCAAGAGGAAATTCAGTGGTTGCAGGCGGAGCAGTATGTCACCGTCGCCACTAAAACCCGGGAAAGAGTCGATAAAAGTGGTTCCACGGTAACGGTGATCACCAGGCAGCAGTTGCAACAAATGGGTGCGCGCTCATTGATGGATGCGCTGAAACATGTGCCCGGTTTGGGTGTAAATCAGATCAATGTCGGTGTTACCTCACTGGAAGTCAGGGGCGTGAAAACCGATTTTTCCGAGAAAGTTCTTTTTCTGATTAACGGGCACCCTGTCAATAATAACCTGGTTAATGGGGGCGCGTTGCTGAGCCGGCATGATGTTCCGGTTAAGGATATCCAGGCGATTGAGGTGGTGCGCGGCCCGTGGTCGGCCCTGTATGGCGCCAATGCTTTCGTGGCTGTCATTAACATCGTGACCCAATCGGCAGAAGATCTGTCGGGGTCTCAGGTGAGTGTGGCCGGAGGCAGTTTTGGTACCGGTGAACTGAATGTTGCCCACGGTGAAGCGGCAGAGGGTTGGAACTATGCAGTAAACCTGAACCTGTATCAGACCGATGGCTGGAAATCAGAGGTGGAGCAGGATTCACTGGGCAATAGTGGTAAGACAGACTATTGGCAGCAGCGTCATGAAATAGGGGTTCAGGGAAGCTACGGGGACTTTAGTTTTCAAGGGCGTTACCTGGAGCGGGAGGCGGGCGATTACCTGGGGGCCTTCAGCGTATTGAACGAGGGATCTTTGCAGAATTACCAGGAGTACTTTTTGGAAGCCAGCTATAAAAGTGACTTCTCTTCCCAGTCGTATCTCATAAGCAAAGTGTATTTTGATCATTTTGAATTTGATAATACTTGGGAATACACGCCCGGATTTTTTTTGCGTAGCCCCATTAAACACGATCGCAGTGGTGCGGAAGCGCAATGGAACACGTTGATATCCGGTAATCATAAAGTTCTGTTTGGCGTGGCAGTAGAGCATCAAACACAATATGACGTGGAATTATGGACCAATTCCGGTGCGGGGCGGTTGGTGAATGTGTCCGATTCAATGAACTGGAATGGTCAGCATCGGCGGGATATCGCAGCAGGGTATGTGCAGGACATATGGGATGCTACAGAGCGGGTGAGAGTGATTGCCGGAGCGCGTTATGACCGCTACAGTGATTTCGGTAGCACGTTCAATCCTCGGGCCAGTGTCAGTTGGGAAATGAACGAACGCTATCAGTGGGTGGCTTCTTACGGTTCTGCATTTCGGGCGCCAACCTTTGGTGAGCTGTATAACACCAACAATAATTCGGTGGTGGGTAATCCCAATCTGGAACCAGAAGAGATCGATACTTTTGAATTGAGCTTGAGAACCGTTTTAGGCCCTTCCAGTTCCCTCAAATTAACGGGCTTCTACAACAGTATTGAAGATGCCATTATTCCCACGGCGGGAGCCGGCGCTGTAAATTATTCGGAAAACGCGGGGGAGTTGAAAGTCACTGGATTGGAAGTGGAGTATCTGCTGCGTTTTGTTTCCGGTTCCAGTCTGAACCTGAATTACACCTATCAGGATCCGGAAAATGTGGCGGCCGATGCGCGCGCTGCTGAAGTGCCGCTGCATCGCGCCAATGCCATGCTGAATCACCGATTTTCACGCAACTGGAAGGGGTATGCAGCTGTTTTATATGAAAGCTCCCTGGAGCGGGAGGCCGGTGATATTCGCAGTGCCATGCCTGAGCAGACGTCTGTTGATGTAGCGCTTACCTGGCTGAATTCAGAGCACAACACCTCAGTAACGGTGTCGGTCTATAACGCGTTGGATGAGGATCTTGAAAATCCTTCACGGGATGTTAACGGCAATGCAATGTCAGACTATCCAGCTTCCGGTCGGAGTGTGATGTTGGCAGTGGAGCTGTTGCTCTAATGGTTTCTGTTCAGTGGTTCAGTAAATCACTCACCGAATTGAGTGCTTCCGGGTTGAGATACAGCTGATAATCCCGAACCCTGCGTAAGTTCAGTGATATATTGCTCCCTGCTGGAAATTGAATGGCAGATGCTTGTGATTGTTGTTCCAATATTGACTGAACAATCAGAGCCGCCTGGCGCCCGGTCGTGGCCAAGTCGGCATTGATACTCATGGTTGCACCAAATTCCATGAACACCGGGTGGTAGCCAAATACGGCTACTTTTGCCTGCTGAGCAAGTTCGAACAGCTCCGTGGTATGTGGCTGTGAGTCCAGTACAACCGGGTTGGGTAGTATCCATAACGCGTCCACCTTGCCCAGTAATTGCGTTGCTTCTTGTGCGCGGGCGGAATCAATCTCCACTTCCGCATCAATCAGAGTTAAGGCCAGTTGTTCGGCAGTATGATGGGCTTCCCGTATCAAGTCGCTGTTAGTGTGGCTGTATAGAACACCAATGCGTTTTATTTCCGGGAAGAAATGTTTGAACCAGGCCAGCTGTGCCGCCGGTGCAATTTCGCTGGTAACGCCATAATAGCCGGGCTGATTCAGAAACTGGCGCCAACTCAACACAGAGCTGTACACAACTGGCGTTTTTGGGGTGATGGATTGAACGGTTCCCAGGGCTTTGGCGCCGATGCAATAGATGATGTCCGGTTTGGTTACTTGCAGTTCATCCAATACGGTTTCTATGGGCAGGTTGTCATCCTGCAGGTTTATCCGCAGAACGGTTGAGTGCTGCAATGTCTTAATAAAAGCAGATTCCGCAACTTCATAACGCGGTACACTGTGGTCGCTGTTAATAATCAGTACCCTGGCCGGAGTATTACCGGTTAATTGCGGGGGATGGACAGTCTGACAACCTGCCATCCAGCTTCCGATCCAGAGTGCGATAATCAGGCTTATCATGGGGTTGTTGACGGTCATCGTTGTCGCCCCCCTTGTGCCTGGGTGGAGTTGATCTGCGTCCATTCGTCCAGTCCTAACAGATTCAGGCCCAGCTTGCCTTCGCTCGACTGGTCCATGGTTTCCAGCGCTTCCAGCGCAGTTTGTAATTGTTGCTGGTGTTCATTGCGCACCACAACCACCAACCTTTGCTGTGGCTGGCTGGTGCCCAGGATTTCTAGCTGCTGAAACTCGTTACGATACAGCAGGGAGAGTTTTTCAAAGCTGCTGTCAGCCGCCAGAGCGGTATCAGCCATGCCGAAACTGACTGCCAGCAATGCGTCAATGTCTTTTGGTACCTTCAGTAAGCGAAACGGTTTGGAACCCAGCGTGGAATCATTGAACGACATTTGCTGGAGCAGAGTCTGAACATATCGTTCTGTCCCGGAGACTGCGATGGTCATGCGCCCCTTCGGTAGGGGTTGTTTTCCAATTAACAACTTACGAAAGGTGTTCTTTCCATCTTTGATGCCCTGTAATCTGGGGGTCAGGTCCGGGTGGGCTTTGACGAGCTGATGATAATGCCAGTGCGACATTATGAACAGGTTATGGCCGCCACTGGTGATGAGCTGTTCAAATGAACCCTGGTCTTCCACGGGTTGCAGTTGGATGTTGTATCGGGCCTGGAAGTAAAGATCAAAGGTGTTTTTAAGAATCAGATTGCGGTCGCTGTGGGATTCAGGATTGAAATGATAGATAGTGATCGTGTCCCCCATGGCAGCGTTGCAAAGCAACAGCACAAGGACACAGAACACCTGCAGTAGTCTGGCTGCCGTGATGGTCGGGATCCCTGGGTTGTCAATTTGCTGTTGCACGTAATCAACCGCTTCCGTTTGGTGAGTGTCTGCTTTCCTTTGCCGTTCCGCAACGAGTGTGATGCGCCGGTGTGAGGTGGTTGCGCCGATCACTGCTGCAAGTATAGCGGAATAACAGGAAAGCAGTGGTGCCGGCCCGGGTCAATCCCGGGTCCAGCGGGTGCCTTCGCGGGAGTCCTCCAGCGTGATGCCCTGATTTTTCAGTTCTACGCGAATCTCGTCAGCACGGGCATAGTTTTTGTCTTTTTTAGCTTGGGCTCGTTCAGCAATCAGGGCATCGATGTCTGCATCGCTCAACCCGGATTCCTGCTTGCCGGATTGCCATTTGAACCAGGCATCTGAATCCTGATCCAGCAGGCCCACGTAACCACCTGCGCTGCGCAGAACCGCCTGCAGTGCCCGCTTTTCTTTGCCATTAGCTTTGTTGATGTCTCCGGCCAGCGTGTGTAATACCGCCAGCACCTGAGGTGTTGCCAGATCATCCTGTAAATGGGATTCAAGCTCCGTCAGGGCAGGGTGCGTCAGGTTTGGCTCGATTTCCACTGGCGCATCCCGCAGCGCCCCATAAAGGCGATCCAGGCTGGATTTGGCGCTGGACAGCAGGTCTTTGGTCCAGTCCAGTGGCTTGCGGTAGTGCGCTGTCAGCAGGGCATAGCGAATCACTTCACCGGGCCACAATTCCAAGAGCTCCCGTACGGTAAAAAAATTACCAAGGGATTTCGACATCTTCTCACCGTCGATATTCAGGTAGCCATTGTGCATCCAGTAGCGCACGAACTGTTCTGTACCGCTTTCATGGCAGCAGGTGCCCTGGGCGATCTCATTTTCATGGTGGGGGAAGATCAGGTCCTGGCCGCCACCGTGTATGTCGATGGTATTCGCCAGATGCTTGTTGATCATGGCGGAACATTCAATATGCCAGCCGGGGCGGCCGCGGCCCCAGGGGCTGTCCCAGCCCGGCAGATCATCGGTGGAGGGTTTCCACAAAACGAAATCAGCGGGCTCCCGTTTGTAGGAGGCCTCTTCCACCCGCTCGCTGGCGCCGGCAATCATCTCGTCCAGTTTACGGTGAGACAGCTTGCCGTATTCTTGATCCGTGCTCACCTGAAACAGCACATGGCCTTCCGATTCGTATGCATGGCCACGTTCAATCAAAGCCTGGATCTGCTGGATCATGGCGTCAATGTTGTCGGTGGCGCGGGGGGCCAGGGTCGGTGGCTGCGTGTTCAGCTGCGCCATATCCTGGTTGTAGGCCTGGACATAGCGTTCACTCAGTTCTGCGATAGTTTCGCCATTGGCCTTGGCTGCTGCGTTGATCTTGTCATCCACATCGGTAATGTTGCGGGCGTATTTCACGCTGGGATAGTGCCGTTGCAGCAACCGGAACAGGATATCGAAGATCACCACCGGGCGGGCATTACCGATGTGCACAAAGTTGTACACGGTGGGGCCGCACACGTACATGGTCACCTCATCGGGGTTGATGGGGGTGAACACTTCTTTGCGCTGGGTCAGCGTATTGTACAGTTGAATGGTCATGGTTTATTGCGGCACCCGTGTTGCGCTGGTGATGGCTTCCAGGGCAGCGCTGATGTCCATCACCTCATTGTTTTTGCTGCCCAGTTGACGCACGGCCACCTGTTGGGCTTCAGCTTCGTTTTTACCCACCACCCAGATCTGGGGTACCTTGGCTTTGCTGTGCTCACGGACCTTGTAGCCGATCTTTTCATTACGCAGGTCCAGCTCACAATACACACCAGCGGCCTTCAGTTTATCCGCCACTTCGATGGCCCAATCGCGGGCATCATCGGTAATGGTGGCGATCACCACCGGCAGGGGTGACAACCACAGCGGCAGGTGGCCGGCGGTGGATTCAATCAGGATGCCCAGGAAGCGCTCCAGAGATCCCAGAATGGCACGGTGCAGCATCACCGGGCGGTGACGGTTGCCGTCTTCACCCACATATTCGGCGTCCAGGCGCTCCGGCAGGACGAAATCCACCTGCAGGGTACCGCATTGCCAGTCGCGGCCGATGGCATCCTTCAACACGAACTCCAGTTTTGGTCCGTAGAATGCCCCTTCACCGGGGTTCAGTTCGCATTCGAGGCCCAGGCTTTCCACTGCCGACTGCAGGGCGGCTTCGGCCTTGTCCCAGGTTTCTTCGGTACCGGCCTTGTTATCCGGGCGGGTGGAGAATTTGATGCGGATGTCTTCGTAGCCAAAATCCCGATACACCTGATTGAGCATGGTGATGAAGGCGGCGGTTTCCTCATTGATTTGATGTTCAGTACAAAAGATATGGGCGTCATCCTGGCTGAAGGAACGCGCCCGCATCAAACCATGCAGTGCGCCGTGGGCTTCATTGCGGAACAGGGTGGTGAATTCCCCCAGGCGGATGGGCAGGTCCCGGTAGCTTTTCAGCCCTTGATTAAAGATTTGCACATGGCCCGGGCAGTTCATGGGTTTGATGGCCATGTCCCGGTGATCATGGGTGCAGATGGTGAACATGTCTTCGGCGTATTTGTCCCAGTGGCCGGATTGCTCCCACAGTTTCCGGTCCATGATCTGGGGGGTGGCGATCTCCTGATAGCCGTTACGTTCCATCTTGCCGCGGATGTAATTCTCCAGGGCTTTGCGTGTGCGCCAGCCTTTCGGGTGCCAGAACATGCTGCCCACGGCTTCTTCCTGCTGGTGAAACAGGCCCATCTCTTTACCCAGTTTGCGGTGATCGCGCTTCTCCGCCTCTTCCAACATGTGCAGGTATTTTTTCAGCTCCTTGGGGTCACGCCAGCAGGTACCGTAAATCCGCTGCAGCTGCGGACGCTCGGAATCGCCGCGCCAATAGGCACCGGCCACTTTCATGATTTTGAAGGCTTTGCCCAGTTTGCCGGTGCTGGGCAGGTGCGGGCCGCGGCACAGATCCAGGAAGTCGCCCTGGCGGTACACAGAGATGACCTCGTCTTCCGGAAGATCAGCAATCAGCTCGGCCTTGAATTCCTCACCTTCTTTTTTAAAAAACTCGATGGCCTCGTTGCGATCCCACACTTCGCGGGTCAGGGGCAGATCCTGATCGACGATTTCGGCCATGCGGGTTTCGATCTTGTGCAGATCCTCCTGGGTGAAGGACTCCTCACGAAAAAAATCGTAGTAGTAACCGTTCTCGATGGCCGGCCCGATGGTGACCTGGGTTTGCGGGAACAGCTCTTTGACCGCTTGTGCCATGACATGGGCTGCATCGTGCCGCAGCAATTCCAGGGCGGCGTCTTTGTCGCGGGTTAAAAATGCTACGCGGCAGGATTCGGTCAGCGGGGTGGTCAAATCCACCAGTTCATCATTCAGGTACATGGCCAGACTGGCCTTGGCCAGCCCCGGGCCGATGTCAGTGGCCACATCCAGGCCAGTTACGGGGGCATCGTAATCCCGGACACTGCCGTCCGGCAAAGTAATCTGAATTGACATTGGGTGTTCGATTCCTACTGTAAACGACGGGGGTGACCCGATGAGCGCTTTTGGCGCGTGAACCGGGCATTGTATAAAAGAATGGGCTCTGTCTAAAGCCGCAAAGGGGCAGTTTTTCACGCGGACGTGAAATAAGCGGGGGGCGGTGAAGTTAAGCGGCGGGGCCGGCAGGGTGCACCGGCTACGGTGGCCGGCCGGAGTGTTGATTCCGGTCGGCGCAGGTGCGAGTAATCAGGCAGGCGAGGGGGCGAAGAAGTGTTTCAGCTTGGCCCAGAAGCCTGTGGGTTTGACAGGTTCGGCCTTGGTTTGCGCGGCTTTCATGGCATCGATCATGGTGGTGGAGAGGATGACATAGGCCTCGGTCCAGGCCACCTTGGCTTCTTCATCCCAGGCATCCCCCAGGCCTTGTTCCAGGGTCCACAGCAACGCTTCCGCCACCGGCTGGAAGTGTTCTTCCTTCACCCCGTAATCCAGGTGTTTAACCCCCAGGTTCTGCACCGCCGGCACAATGGACTCCAGGTTGGACAGGCCGCGCACCGCGATCCCCAGCATGCGCATCAGTTTGGCACCTTGTTCGCTGATGTCGGCCTTGAACATGGGGCGCACTTCCGGTGCGATTTCAAACAGGCGCCCATAAAACAGTCCAGCGGCCTGGTCGGCGATGGGTTCTACCATGCCAAAGGTGGTTTGTACTTTCTCAATTTGTTCCGGTGTCATGGTCATTACCCTTCTCTTGAGTGGCTCTTGTATGGCTAAGGCTAGAAAGCGCTGCTGGGGGCAACGCAAGGGTTATGCCAAGGCGGCTTTTGCATGCAAGTCTATGAAAACAAGGTAAAAAAGCCGCTTGATTGAAAGAGTGCACCCATAATGCGCCCATTAATGGGGCCGTTATTTAAGGTGGGTGCGCCAAAAAGTGATTTTTTTGCTGTCTCAGCGGTGGGCGATTGCCCCTTTCATGACCCCTTCGTAGGCTTTCACTTCAAATTGGTGATCAGGGTGATCCTGTTTGAGGGTTGCCGCGATGTGATCAGCCAGATACTCCACCGTGGAATCAGTGGGTATCAGGTACACCTGGGCGGCCGGAAGCGTCAGCTCAAAGCGGCCCTGGGGCGCATCATAGCCAAAGTGGCAGTATTCGACGCCGTTATCCTCAAAGCGTTTGATCATATCCGCCTCGGTTCCGATGTAGATATCCCGCCATTTGAGCGCCCAGGCTTTTTCCAGTAACGGGTCACGCTTGCCGTTGCGCAGTATTTTGATACGCGAGCGGTGGCCGTGGGCGATGCGCTGGCAGTTCCCATCGTGCTTTTTCAGGCCGTGACTGTAGTGATAGAACGGGCCGGCGATTTCTTCCGGGCGCAATTCAATCACCACCCGGGATACGTTATCCGGTACCGCGGCCATGGCCACATCCTCCAGCAGGGGAATCAGTGCGTCAGTGGTGATGACGTCAGCGTTCACCGGTTGAACCGCTTCCTCCGGGGAAAGGTGAGAGAACGTTCGCCCCTGGTCATCCTGCCAGCTCAGCGCCAGGCCCTGTGCCGTGGTGTTGGTTTGCCATTGGGGTAGCCCGGAGGGCACCACCAGTTTGTGGTCAAACAGGGATTCCACCGCATCCCGCACCTGCTTTTTCACATGGCCAAAATCAAACACCATGCCCTGGTTGTCCAGCTCACCGTACAGCTCCACATCCACAATCCAGCTTTCCCCCAAAATGCCTCGGGTTATATGCACATAAGAAAAGTCGATAACGGTGAGGTGTTTTACAAACAATGCTGACATGAAGAAGTCCCGGTGTCATGTGGAGGGGTGAATCCGTTATAATACGCTGCCAGATTCTGCTAAACAAAGCCATAGAGTATAGGATTGCCTTATGACCAGCCTGTTAATCACCAACGCCAACGTTGTCAACGAAGGAAAGATTCAAGCGCTGGATGTGCTGGTGCAGGATGGGCGCATCGCCAGAGTCGGTGCGGATCTGTCCGCTCAGGCGGCCGACCGGGTGCTGGATGCAGGCGGTAAGCACCTGTTACCGGGGATGATTGATGATCAGGTGCATTTCCGTGAGCCCGGCCTTACCCATAAAGGCGAGATTGCCACGGAATCCGCCGCTGCCGTGGCCGGCGGCATTACCAGTTACTTCGAAATGCCCAATGTGAACCCTCTCACCATCAACCGTGCGGCACTGGAAGACAAGTACCAGCGGGCGACACAAAAGTCACTGGCCAATTTCTCCTTTTACATGGGGGCCAGCAACGATAATCTTGAGGAAATCAAACACCTCGATCCCAAAGCCGCCTGTGGCATTAAGGTGTTTATGGGCGCCTCCACCGGCAATATGTTGGTGGACAAACCGGAAATTCTGGAAGGCATCTTTGCCAATGCCCCCACCATCGTGGTGACCCATTGCGAAGATACACCCATGATCAAGGCCAACGAAGACAAGTATCGCGAGCAATACGGTGAGGATGTCCCCATGTCCTGCCATCCGCTGATTCGCTCTGAGGAGGCCTGCTACAAATCCTCCAGCTATGCGGTATCCCTGGCCCGGCGGTTTGGAACCCGTTTGCACGTTTTACACTTGACCACCGAAAAAGAACTGTCCTTGCTGCAGGCCGGTAAACTGGCTGATAAACAGATAACCGGTGAGGCCTGTGTTCATCACCTGTTTTTCAGTGAAGAGGATTATGAAGTCAAAGGCGCTCTCATCAAGTGCAATCCAGCCATCAAGAAAGCAACCGATCGCCAGGCGCTGCTGCAGGCGGTGCGGGATGACGTGATCGATGTGGTGGCCACCGACCACGCACCCCACACCTGGGATGAAAAGCAAAACAGCTATTTCAAGGCGCCGGCCGGCTTGCCGCTGGTACAACATGCACTGATTTCCATGTTGGAACACCATCATCGTGGCCTCCTGTCACTGGAGCAGATCGTGCAGAAGACCAGCCATAATGTGGCAGAACTGTTCCAGATCGCCGAGCGGGGGTATATTCGGGAAGGCTATTGGGCGGATCTGGTGCTGGTGGACCTTGATGCGCCCACTGTGGTGGATGAGCAGAAACTGTATTCCAAGTGCGGTTGGTCGCCATTTTCCGGGTACATCTTCAAATCGTCCATTGTGGCGACACTGGTCAATGGAGAGATGGCATTTGAAAACGGTGAGGTGAACCCCAATATTCGTGGCAAGAGGATTGCATTTAATCGTTGATTGCGCGGGTTTGCTTTTACGATAGAATGCGCAACCGCAGACTAAGGATGGGTGCCGGTGTCTGAAACACGGGTACTAGCGGAGCCAAAACATGTTTGGAAAACAGATTAAGCCAAAAATCGTCATTGTCGGTGGTGGATTTGCCGGGTTGAACGCGGCCCAGCAGCTCAAATCCACTCGTTATGACGTGACCGTCATCGATCCCAGCCCTCACATTGAGTGGCTTCCCAATATTCATGAAATCATCTCCGGTGTAAAAAAAGGGGACGAGCTACGGCTCAACCGCAACATTCTGGTGCGTAGACTGGGGCACCGCTTTTTGATGAACCGTGCCATGGAGATGACGTCCTCCACGGTATTGCTGGATAACGGTATGAAAGTGCCGTTTGATGTCTGCATCGTTGCCACGGGTAGCGTCAACAACACCTTTGGTGTCGATGGGGCCGATCAGTTTGCCCTGCCCATGAAAAGTGTTGAGCAGTGCCAGGTGATTGCGCGCAAACTGCACCGCGCCTCCCTGTCCCACCGGACTACACGGGTGACGGTGGTGGGTGCCGGCATTGAAGGGGTTGAGGCGTTTGGAGAAGTGATGCGGGCTTACCGCCACCGGCCTCAATTCGAGTTCAATATCGTAGACGGATCGGAGCATTTGCTGTCCCGCTCCCCGGGGCACCTGGATGGCAAGATTCGCAGCCATACGGATGGTTACCGGGTTGAATATCATCTGGGTAAGAAAGTGGAATCGGTGGATCACGAAGGCATATGCCTCGCCGATGGTGGAGCCATTGAAAGCGATATCACCATTTGGTCAACCGGTGCCGCCCCCAATGGATTCCTGCAACGCAGTTACCTGACCCAGGCAAACCATGAGTGGGCGTCGGTGAATCCCTACTTCCAGAGCGAAGCCCGTGAAAACGTGTTCATCATCGGCGATGCCGCCAACCCGGAGGGCATGCCCCTGGCCAAGCAGGCCTTTCACGCCATTGATATGGGTAAGGCTGCTGCCCAGAATGTCGAACGCCTTTTGACCGGCAAAGCCATGCGGGCATTCCAGCCTTCCAACAAACCCCAGGTGGTTACCTTTGGTGACCTGGATACGTTCATGCTGTTCAAGGATTTTGCCGTTTCCTCCTCCGTTCTGGGGGCGGCCAAGGAAGCCATCTACACCCTGGGTCTGTTGCAGATGGCCCCACCCCGATCCGCCAAGGATCTGTTGCACTCGCTGGACCTGTTGCAACGCAGCGCACGCCGCGTGTATTTGCCTACGCTCAACCCCCTGAGCCTGGTCAACAAGCTGCCCAAGAGCAAAGTGTTTTCCTAGTTTATGAAGCCGGATGATTTTGAGATCGTAGAACTGGGTGATCCCCGTCTGCGGCAAGTGGCCCGCGCAGTGGATGTGGCTGACCTGACTTCGGCGCTGGCCTATGCCGATATTTTGCAGTATTGGATGGATCAGCGAGGTGGTGTGGGAATTGCTGCTCCGCAAATCGGTGTGCCGTTGCAGATGATGATCATTGCCTCGCGCCCCAATGCCCGCTATCCGGACGCACCCGCTATGGCACCGTTGTTGATGATCAACCCTGAACCCCAAAATCTTTCGGAAACCCACACAGCCCTGTGGGAAGGCTGCCTGAGTGTGCCGGGATTGCGGGGCAAGGTAACCAGGCCGGAAGGATTGGATGTCCGGTTTTATGATAGAACCGGACAGTCTCGCTTGCTTGAACTGACCGGTTTCCCGGCCAGAATCTTTTTACATGAATACGATCACTTGATCGGTAAGACCTTTGTGGATCGTGTTGCCTCGCCACAGGATCTGGTAAGCGAAAAGGTGTATCTGCAACAGATTATTGCTGCGCCAAGCCCATAATAAAATTCCATTGCGCTTCGGTAACCGGCATTACCGACAGCCGATTACCTTTTCTTACCAGTGCCATATCCTGCAATGCCGGAATCTTTTTCAGTTCGTCCAGGCTGATGGTGTCCTTGAATTTTGATTTAAAGCGCACCTGGGGACAGTACCAGCGTGGGTTGTCGGGTGTGGATTTCGGGTCGTAATATTTTGCTTCGGGATCAAATTGGGTAGGGTCGGGGAAGCCGTCCTTAATCACTTCAGCAACGCCGACAATACCCGGAACTTTGGTGTTGGAATGGTAAAAAAAGATCAGGTCACCTTTTTTAACCTCATCTCTCAACATGTTACGGGCCTGGTAGTTACGTACCCCGTCCCAGGGTTCCCCTTTTTTTCCCCGCGCTTTTAAATCATCGATGCCGAACGTATCCGGTTCGGACTTGAACAACCAATAAGACATCACACTGATTCCCAGAATATTATTAGGCAAAATGTGGAGGAGATTGTACCTCCCTCTTCAAAAAAGAGCCAAATCACAGTAAAGTGGCTATTGGTGATATTTTTGTTTACTTTTTTTCCTACTTTGGAAAGTTTAGAACGTCTCGCATAACCTGAAGCATCGCTCGCGCATGGGCCTCAGGTAAATTAAATCGTTGTATTACATAGACTCGCGGATAATATGAACGACACGAACGAAAACCCGATTTACGAGTTAAAGCCGGAGATAAACTTCTGTACCTGTGGGTGTGAAGCCCGTTTGGTAAAAGAGCGCAGTGCCGAGTCGGAGAAAGGAAAGCTCCGCTACGTGGTGCGCTGTCTGGATGAAATCTGTGGCCATCAAGGCCGTTACACTCAGTATCCCTGGCAGGCGATTCTGGAATGGAATAAGTCCCCCATGTCAGAGTTTCCGGAAGATTTCCAGATCCCGTTTATGAACCTGGCAGGCCTGTCCGGTGAGGAAATTCGCCAACGGCTCAATGAGCACCGCATGGCACTGGAACAGAAAATCAAGCAGCTGCGGGCGGAGAAGGTAAGTGGCAACACTGAGGAAATGAAAATTGCGCGCCTGCAATTAATGTGGGTGATTTACGCGCAGAGTTGGGCCAAGCTTAAATTCCCCCGGGAGGATGAGTTGAATCCACCGGAGCGCAATGCTGAAACGCCGGCACCCACCGGTCAGACGCAGGAAGCATAGTTAAATCTTTTGCTAATTGACTTCAGGTTTTGCAACAATGGGGCAATGTGAATAACGTTGCCCCATTATGCTGTTAAGAACCCGATTTTACCTGCCACCGTTACGTGCCAATGCCGTGGTGCGTGCCCATCTGATTCAGCGCCTGGAGGCCAGTGCCGGTGGCTCGCTGCTGCTGGTGTCGGCACCTGCGGGGTACGGTAAAACCACCCTGGTCAGCCAATGGTTGCATCACAAGCCGCAGCAGTTTGCCTGGCTTAGCCTGGGGCCCGAGCACGATGTGATGACAGTGTTCTGGCAATATGCGATTCAATCGCTGCAGCAAATACAACCTCGCCTGGGTCAGGAGGCACAAGCGGTGTGGTTGGAATCACCGCGACGCAACTACGCCAGTGTGGTGATCTCGTTGCTGAACGATCTGGATGCGCTGGGTGAGCGCAACCAGTCCGATGACCCCATCACCCTGGTGTTGGATGATTTTCACCATATAAAGAATGCGCAACTGCTTTCCCTGATCAATACCTTTCTGGATCATTTGCCTTCATCCCTGCGCGTGGTGATGACTTCACGGGATCAACCGGATTTGAATTTGCCTCGCCGCCGGGCCAGCGGTCAATTACTGCAACTGGGCGCCGAAGACTTGCGCTTTGATCCCGGAGAAAGCGTGGCATTCTTTCACCACACCATGCTCCTGAACCACGCCGATGACCTGTTGGCCAGGTTCAGCAAGCAGACCGAAGGCTGGGTGGCCGGATTACAACTGGTGGCCTTATCGTTGAAAAACCACACTCTGGCTGCGGAAGATCTGTTACAACAGCAACCGCTGGATCGACACGTGTCGGATTACCTGTTGGATGAAGTTTTTCGCAAGCAGCCTGAGCCGTTAAAACAATTTCTGATGCAGACGGCACTGGCACCCCGGTTTTGCGCCGGGTTGTGTAACGCGGTGGGGCAGCGCCATGACAGTCTGCAACTGATTACAGAACTGGAAAGCAGTGATTTGTTCCTGGTGGCCCTGGATAATCATCGTACCTGGTATCGTTACCACGATCTTTTTCGGCAGTTCCTGCTGCAGATAGCACAACAATGGCCCCAGCAGGAACGCCGACAGTATGGCCGGCGTGCGCTGGCCTGGTTGCGGGAAAACGGCTATTACGCCGATGCCATGGAGTTGTGCATACAGCAGGAAGACTGGTCAGAGGCCAGGGCGTTGCTTGCCGATGAGTGGCTGTTGATGGAGGAGGGAGCCCGACAGAAAAAGGCCTATTGGCTTTCCCGTTTGCCACAGGAAGTGACGGCAACGCCGGCGCCGGCTGGCATTGCCGGCGCAACGCAAAGTGATAGCAAAGAACCCGCCTCCGTGGAGCCGCTCACCCGGCGGGAACAGGCGGTGCTGGCGTTGATCAGTGACGGCCTCACCAATAAGGAAATAGCAGACCGGTTATTTATATCACCCAATACCCTCAAAGTTCATATCCGCAACCTGTATGGAAAAATGGGGGTGGAAAACCGAACCCAGGTATTGCTGAAAGTAAAATCCACTTAGATCAGCGGTACTCAATTCCACTTCTGTTTCTCACTTTCCCACTCTTGATATCAACCCTCCGTATCACCCCTCCATATCACCCCTTGATTTCACCTGCAGGGGTGATTTGTTCTGCCATGCCGTGCAGTACTCTGGATTCTGGTAAACGGGCATCAGCCCAAAGCACAAGAAACGGAAGGAGAGCGTGATGGAACGGGATCAATTGGAATACGATGTGGTGATCGTGGGAGCAGGCCCGGCAGGATTGTCTGCCGCCTGCCGCTTAAAGCAGATTGCACACGATCAAGGCTCTGAGATCAGCGTCTGCGTAGTGGAAAAAGCCGCTGAAGTGGGGGCACATTCGTTGTCCGGTGCTGTGTTGCAGCCCACTGCCTTGCAGGAGTTATTCCCTGACTGGGAACAGCGCGGAGCGCCGTTAACGGTACCGGTTACCGAAGACGAAGTACATTATATGCTGTCCGGTCAGCGCAGCATGCGCTTCCCACGCCGGCTTGCTGCCCGCATGATCCATAATGAAGGCAATTATATTATCAGTCTGGGTGTGTTCTGCCGCTGGCTGGCCCAGCAGGCGGAGACGCTGGGGGTGGAGATCTACCCTGGGTTTACCGCCTCGGAACTGCTATTGGATGACGGCAAGTGTGTGGTGGGCGTACGCACTGGCGATATGGGACGGGATCAGCAGGGCAGCCCCAAAGACAGTTTCCAACCGGGAGTGGATCTGCGGGCCAGGTACACATTGTTTGCCGAAGGTTGCCGTGGCCATCTCGGCAAACAGTTAATCCAGCGTTTCCAACTGGATGCCAACAGCGGCACACAGCATTATGCCATCGGTATTAAGGAAGTATGGGAGATCGATCCCGGGCAGCATCAGCCCGGCAAGGTGTTGCATTGCTTTGGCTGGCCCCTGGCCCGTAGCGGCAGCGGAGGCGGCGCGTTTCTGTACCATGCGGAAAACCATCAGGTTGCACTGGGGCTGATCACGGATCTCAATTACAGCAACCCGTGGATGAGCCCGTTCGATGAGTTTCAACAGTGGAAGCTCCATCCGCTGATCAAACCCTTATTGCAGGGTGGAAAGCGTCTCGCCTATGGCGCACGGGCCATCAACAAAGGCGGATTACAGGCAGTGCCTGCGTTGAGTTTTGCGGGTGGGTTGCTGATCGGCTGTGATGCCGGATTCATGAATTACCCGAAGATCAAAGGCAACCACACCGCCATGAAAAGCGGTATGCTGGCTGCCGAAGTGGTGGCGGAAGCCCTCGCTGCCGGCCGCAACCAGGCGGATCTGGTGGAGTATCAGGACGCGTTTCGGCAGTCCTGGCTCTACGACGAATTGCATCAGGCCCGCAATGTTGCCCCTGCCATGCATCGTTTTGGCATGTTATTGGGTTCAGCGTTCAGCTTTATCGATTACGGCCTGTTGCGGGGGCGTCTGCCCCTTACCCTGAAAGATAATCAGGCGGATCATGAAAGCCTCAAACCCATTGACCAGGCAGTACCACTGACCTACCCAAAACCAGATGGCTTGATTACCTTTGATAAGCTTTCTTCAGTGTACTTGTCCAATACCAACCATCGTGAGGATCAGCCCTGTCACCTGCAACTCAAGAACCCTGAAGTGCCGCTGCAATTCAATCTACCAGCCTATGGAGAGCCGGCCCAGCGTTACTGCCCTGCCGGGGTCTATGAGGTGGTGGAAGAGCTGGGGCAGCCGGTATTTCGCATCAATGCCCAGAACTGCGTTCACTGTAAAACCTGTGATATTAAAGACCCCACTCAAAATATCACCTGGGTGCCACCGGAAGCCGGCGGAGGGCCAAACTACACGGCAATGTAGCCGGGCCGAGCATTAAACGTAATATAATCAAATGGTTGTGCTCACTTGTTGCGCCGCTGGGGCTGACGTAACAACGAATTGTGGGCAGGCAGGCCAGAGAACGATGTCAATTAGGCTATAAAATTCCAATTGAGTTGTTCAAATATGGACATTGTGAGGCTGGGTTAGTCTATATTGAGTTACTACGGACAAGTAAATAGACGGACTGGTAGGACACCCTTGCAGCACGCTTCAGGCAGCTCAGAAAAGGACAGCACTTATAGGGATAGACTCAGGATGAATCAAAAGGCAATGCTTTCAGCTTGCCTGCTGGTGTTCTTTTGTCTGCTGACTGAACTCGCTCACGCTAAAACCGTTGCCCATCTCAATGCTCGTTTCAGCGCCATGCCGGTGAGTACCCTGGCTGAATATTATCTCGATGAAAGCAATAATCTGATGCTCGCTGATTTGCGCTCAATGCGGCGACAGGATTGGTTTCAAACGCAAAGCAGTGCCCCTTTTTTTGGTTACAGTCGAGATACCCTGTGGGTCCGGTTGCCCATTCACAATGCCGGCAGCACTTCGTTAAATACCTTATTGGAAGTTCAGTATCCACTGCTGGATCGGGTGGATGTCTTTGTGTTGGAGCGCGGTGACCTGGTGAAGGAATGGCATTTGGGTGATGATCTGCCGTTTGAGCAACGCCCGGTGGCCGCCAACAACTTCCTGGTGCCGCTGACACTACAACCCGATGCCATGGTGGACGTTTATCTGAAGATACGTTCCACCAGTTCGTTGGGAGCGCCCTTAACCCTTTGGGATTATGATCATTACTTTGATGCCCAGCAGCCCATTATGGTAGGGCAGGGGCTGTACTACGGCATCATTGTGGTGATGGTGTTGTATAACCTGTTCATCTATGTGAGCGTTCGCCACGTAAGTTACCTGTATTACATCGGTGCCGCGCTGGGCTGTTCCAGCTATGTGGCTGCCGCACAGGGTATCGGGTTTCGCTTTCTATGGTCTGATTATCCCGCCCTGAATACGGTGGTGATTCCTGCATCCTTGGCCATATTCGGATTGATGGGAACACTGTTTGCTATCTCGTTGCTTGATATCCGCCGTAACACACCAAAAATCTACCGGGTATTCGTCGCCCTGGCTGTTTGCTTCTTGGGAGTGTTTGCCTTCAGTTTTATATTGGAATACCGGATGTCCACTATTCTGGTGTCCATGGTGGGTATGCCAACCACCCTGATCGTGATTTGCTGTGGCTTCTATTTCATGCATCTGGGGGTGCGGGCAGCGCGGTTTTTTGTTCTGGCCTGGACGGTTTTGCTGGCCTCGGTGTTTGTAACGGGGTTAAGCAAGTTTGGTGTTTTCCCCAGCAACACCCTGATTAATCATTCGGTGCAATTGGCTTCAGCGGTGGAAATACTATTGTTTTCATTTGCCCTGGCTGATCGCATTAACGAAGAGCGCAGGGCCACGCTGGAAGCACAACAACAGGCAGTTAAAAACGAAATGAAAGTTCGGGAACAGCACAAGCGTTACCTGGAACTTAAATATCAGTCCGCCGTGGATGATCTCAAGTCGCGCCAGGATTTGTTGCTGGCGCAAACGGAAAATGATGCCAAGAGCCGTTTTCTTGCCACCATGAGCCATGAAATTCGTACCCCGCTCAATGGTGTGTTGGGGATGTCGGAATTGATGTTGGATACAGAGCTGGACGATGTGCAGCGACACTACCTGGCATCCATATCCCAGTCGGGCAAAGCGTTGCTGGGAATAATTGATGACATCATGGATTACGCAAACATTGCTGAGGGCAACCTTGAGCTGAAAAAGAAAGATGTGGATCTTGAACAACTGTGTCAGGAGTGTGTGACGTTTTTTGCAGCCAGCGCGGAAGCGAAACAGCTGGATCTGCTGTGTTCGTTTGCACCTGATGCGCCCCGTTACGTGAAAGCGGATCCGGTCAGGTTGCGGCAAATTTTGTTGAATTTGTTGGCGAACGCCTTCAAGTTTACTCAGAAAGGGTATGTCAGCGTGCGGGTTTCGGTGGACACCGCAATTAAAGATCAGAGTGCACAAAAGTTGCGTTTTGATGTGGTGGATACTGGAATTGGCATTGATCAGGATGCCCAGGGCCGACTCTTCAAACCATTCTGCCAGGCTGATCTCAGCGTTAATCGTCGCTTTGGCGGCAGTGGACTGGGATTGAATATATCGAAGAAGCTGGCAGAGCTTATGGGGGGAGAGATTGGTGTAGTCAGTGCTCCTGGCAGAGGCAGCCGATTCTGGTTCAGTATTGAATGTCGTCGTGCCAGCAGAAAATTCGTTCGCAATTGTGTATTGCCGGTGGCGCCGTTGCAGAATAAAACCGTATTGATCATGGTGAATTCGCCGGCTATGGCCAATGTTTTAAAAGAGCAGACCGCAGCCTGGGGCATGAAACCGCTACTGGCATCAGGATGGAGCGAGGCCTCTGAGATGATCCATTATGAAGCATGCCGGGGCAGTGGTGTGCAGCAGGTGATTGTCGATTACACGGATTCCGTACTGGATTTTGTGCTGAGTCTGCGCAGCCGTTCGGATATAAAAACGCCGAAGTTTATCTTTATAAACAGTATGGCGAGCGCCCGTGAGAGCAAGTCCATGGCCTATCAGGATATGATCGGCTGTTTGCAAAAACCGTTCGCCCCCCGCCAGTTACACCAGTTGATCCTGCAGTTGGAAGAGGAGCCAGTCTTGCCCGATATTGAAGAGATTGATGCAATCGACGCACAGTTTAGCGGCAGGCAGGTGCTGGTGGTGGAAGATAATAAAGTAAATCAGATGGTTATTGCCGGGCTGCTTGGCAAGCTGGGGGCGGGCTTTCACATTTGTGAAAATGGCCAGGCGGCCATTGAGCTATTGATAGCAAAGCATCACGAGTTTGATGTGGTATTGATGGATTGCGAAATGCCTGTATTGGATGGATACAGCGCGGCGGCCAGGATCAGGCAGTTTGAAAACAGCAAACATTTGAAACCGATCCCCATTATCGCATTGACTGCCCATGTGCTGAAAGAACATCAGGAGAAGGCCCGTGTCGTCGGCATGGACGAGCATTTACCCAAGCCGGTGGATACTCTTGCGCTGCGTAATGTTCTCGGGCGCTATCTTGGCTACTACCCTCTGAAAGCGGGCAACGAGTAACGCCCCGCCCGAATTATCCCTGTTGCAGGCCCAGCCGGGTCTGTATAAATCGGCTCGACAGTGTTTATTAGCTGCTATTCTTAGTGCATATCCGTTGGGGCTGGAGCGCTGCTGGAGTGAATAAAAACATCCTGAGAAATGTGCTGGTGCTGCTGTTGTACTGGGGGCTTGCCCTTAGTACCGAGTTGCTGGCGATCCCTCCGGATTATGCAACCCCGGTTTGGCCTGCGGCGGGCGTGGCGCTGGGCTTCGTACTGCTTTATGGGCGTATGATATACCCCGGTATCTTTCTGGGGGCGCTGGCTGCCAATGTTTACACCTCATTCAATCAGGGCATCGATATCACTCAGCAGCAGGTGTCGTTTGCGGCGATCATCGGCATTGGCGCCGTTATTCAGGCAGCGTTTGCCCGCTTCCTGATGGCCCGTTTTTCCCTTTTGCCGGAAGACTTGTCGAACGGCTCTCAGATTTTGCGTTTCCTGGTGGTGGCAGGGCCAGTCAGTTGTCTGGTGAACTCCCTGAACGGTGCCACCATGTTGGGGCTGTTTGATATTGTTCCCTGGTCATATTGGTTAAGCAATTGGATCGTCTGGTGGGTGGGGGATTCGGTCGGCGCATTGGTCGTTACACCTTTTCTTATTCAGTTGTTCAATCGCAACCCGCAGCAAGAACGCAACCTGCAGACGGCACTGTTACCCATCAGCTTTCTGGTGTTGGTCATTGCGTCATTCTATTTTGTCCGTAGCCTGGAACAGGAAAATCGGCGCACGCTTATCGCCGATATCGGGCAGCAGCATGAGGCGGTTCTGCGGCTCAATATCAATGAGTTGAAAGTGATTCTGGCGGCTGCCGCCAGTTTTTTTACCGCCAGTGACGCCGTTACTGCTTCTGACTTTGATACTTTTTGTCGCCCCTTGATGCAGGATCACCCGTCAGTATTGGCGGTGCAGTGGTTGCCCCTGATTGAACAGAGTGAGCGCGGCCCGTTTGTGCAAGCCCTGCGTCAGCAGGGCTATCACCGGTTCGAGATTCGGGAAATCGGCACGGAGGGGCAGATGTTGGTGAGCCGGGATCATCCCCGCTATCTGCCCATTGCCTACACCCATCCTTTTACCGGTAATGAGCGGGTGCATGGGCTCAATGTGCTGGGATTGGAGCATCGCCGCGGGGATCTGGAACAGGTGCTTGATCAGGGTAAAACCCTGGCCAGTGAGCCGCTGACCCTGGTGCAGCACCAGAAGTCTGAAATCTCTTATATCATGGCGGCACCGAGCTATGAGTATACGGGCACAAGGGTAAATGGGGTGGTGCAGGTAATCTTCAAGGTGGATCAGGTTATACTGCGCTCAATTCGGGATCCCGCTTTTCTGGCGGCCATCCGCTTGCTGGATGTCAGTGATGGTGGCCCCCCGGTGACACTCTATGAAGGCGAGCAGGCCGGCCAGAAGGCAGAGTGGTATACGGTGTTCGAGTTTCTGGGGCGGTCGATCAGATTGGAGTTGTCGGCTACCACGGCCATCATGCAGAAGGTTTCATCCTGGCAGAGCTATGCCATTTTGATCGGTGGGTTGCTGTATGTGGCGCTGTTAGAAGCGGTGTTGCTGACCATGCTGACCCATCAGCGCTATATTCAAACACAGGTGGGTTTAAAGACTCAGGAGCTGGCCCTTGCCAAAGATGTTGCTGAGAAAGCCAGCATGGCTAAAACCGAGTTCCTGGCCAGCATGTCACATGAGCTGAGAACACCATTGAATTCTGTGATCGGGTTTACCCATCGGGTACTGCGTCGTTCCGGTCATAAACTGGATGAACGTAGCCGCGAATCTCTGGTCATCGTGGAACGTAATGCCAATCACCTGTTGGGTGTGATCAATAACCTGCTGGATATCAGTAAGGTGGATTTAGGTAAATTGGAACTGAGCGTTTCAGAGTTCCCGCTGGATGAAATGCTGATGAACGCCCGGGATCAGTTTTTACCGCTGGCATTGGCCAAGGAGAATACGCTCAGGCTGGATTGCCAGTTCCACGGTATGATTCAGGCCGACTCCACACGGGTACGCCAAATTGTGATTAACCTGCTTTCCAACGCAGTGAAGTTCACCGCCGGAGGAAATATCACAGTTTCTCTCGTAGACCATGCCCGCAATGGGATCGCTGGTGTATTGCTGAAGGTTGAAGATGAAGGCATCGGCATATCGGAAAAGGATATCGGCCGATTGTTCAATAAATTTGAAAAAGTAGGCAATATGGAGCGCTTTAATCCGGAAGGTACCGGCTTGGGTTTGGCCTTGGTGAAAGAGCTGGCGGAATTGCATGGTGGTGCAGTGAGTGTTTGCAGCGAATTCGGCAAAGGAACCACCTTTTCAGTCTGGTTGCCACAGCGACAAGTTGGGGTTGCGGCAGAATCGTAAGGTTGGGATCACCCCTTACTGGGTAGGCTTTAAGGTTGCCAGCAAGTGGTCGACAATGTCAGTTGCTCCCGTTGGTTTAACAATGGGAGCGCGGCGCTGGCCGCAACCTTGGCTGACTTCCTCCTGCAGATTGCCGGTTCTTAGTTTTTCAGCACTGATCTCCTGGCAATAGGTTTTGTCCTGTTGCCATTGGATCAGCCAGGGTTCCTCCGGCCAGTCCTTCCTTGGTAGGTAGAGGATTGGGGTGCCACTGCAGGCTGCCTCCACAAAGGTACCGTATCCGGGTTTGGTGATGACCAGATCGCAATTGAACATCAAATCCAAATGCGGGATGTTCAGCTCCTGGCTATGCAAAAAGTTTGGAGGCAGCTCGTGGCTGTAAACGCCACCGTATAAAAACGTGGTGTTTTTGAAGCGGGGCCAGTTTGAAAAGTCAATCGGGTACGGCATGCCACCCATGGATATCAATACCAGGTGGTGGGGCTTTTCAAGGCGCAGCTCGCGTATAAGATCTCTTGTTTGGCCTGTTCTGCAAACCGGGTCCACATCGATCAGGTTGGTTAATCCTGGCATGGGCATATAAGGCGGCAGTCGAAAAAATCCGTCAGCGGCATTGAAATCCGAGCAGAGCGACTGGTAAATCTCATTTGCGTTGGGCTTGCCCTGGCAGTAGCCCCAAAAAATATCCGCCCAGTTCAGTGAGCAGAAATGAAAGCAGGGTATTGCCAGATTGGCAGCGGCGCGGGATAGCAACGGGCTGTTGTTGGAAAGCACCAGATCCGGGTTGTGTTTGCGCAGCAGATTTTCCAATCGCTTGATACGCTGTGGCCGCTCTTGAAGTTGAATTTGGTATTGCTGATAGGTTGCTTCCTCATTCGCTGTGAGGGCATCAAACATGGGAATGCCGACATCGGTTTCAATGTTTTCGTGGTGATGTGGATAGCTGAACCAGCGCTGTAACTCGCCAGGTGGTGCGCAACATTGAAGCGTGAGTGAATCAATACGGATCCGTTGCGTTAATTCGTGAATGACCGGTGCCGCTTGTGCCAGGTGACCAAATCCATGAAAAGAAATCCCGCAATATACCCGCATTACTACTGATCCTGACTGCATTGGTTCACTTAATGCTAGCAGGCCGGCGCGGGGCTGGGTAGGTTGAGAGTTAGGGAACTCCCAACCCGTGTGAAGTGCCTAGCGCTGGGCCTCGATCCATTGCGCAATATAATTTGCCACTGACTGCCAGTCGCTCATGCCTATGGTCCAGTGATTCCTTTGGGGGAACTGCCTGAAATCCGTAATGGCCGGAGTCCTTCTGTAGGCCTGAAAGTTCGCGTAGTTCAGGCGAGCAGTGATGGTGCGATCGATGCCTCCTGCAATCAGCAACAGAGGCTCCCTTGCCACATCAAACTGCAACTGCGCAGCCTTGGTGGTGGTGGCGCGCCCCACCCGACGTGATTCCGGCACCAGGTATTCTTCGTAGGCGGCCTGCTGCTCGCTTTCTTCCATACCGTTGGCGAAACCGTATTGAAACTGGCTCAGGGTAAGTTGAATGGGCTCATCCACGCTGATCAATGGGTTCAGCATGGGCCAGTTCGCTTTTAGAAACTCAGGCTCGGCACTGAGTACGCCGTAGGGAGGCGCCGAATGTATGGCAATGGCGCCGCTCAGCAGGCCTTCCTCCAGCAGCATCTGTGCAACCAGCCCGCCCATCGAGTGGCCAATGGCAATGGGCTTTTCATCCAGGGTGTTGATGAACGCGCGATACTGGTTAAGCACATCTTTCAGGCTAAGCTCGCCCAGCGTGGCATTGGGATGCAGTTGATTCTGCTCCTCTACACTGAACTCGTGCAGAGGCCAGGCGGGGGCATGGGTCTCATAACCCTGTGCCTCAAAGTAGTTTTGCCAGTCATTCCAGACAGCCGGTGTTAAGTACATGCCGTGGATAAATACGATGGTTTGACTGTTTCCAATACGGGAGAACTCCGCACTGCGCGGCCCTTCCTCCTCAATGACGTTGAGCTTGCATGCCCCCAATGAAAACAGCAGTGCTGCAGTGGTCAAAATCCTTCCGATCCGAGTTGATAACCCCACGGAGTATCTCCTTTTGGTTTAGTTATATATTTGATTGATATGTCAGCGCTTAATTGTCGCCGTACCAAAAGGTAGAGGGGGGGAGGGGGCGATTTGTTACAGGGTTGACGCGGTAAATTTGCAGGTGAAGAACTCTGCTGGGCAGGAACAGGTGGGGGTGTGGAGAAGGAAATGGTCGGAGTGAGAGGATTCGAACCTCCGACCCCTGCCTCCCGAAGGCAGTGCTCTACCAAGCTGAGCTACACTCCGATCATGATTGCGGTTTAATGATTACGGGCAACCGCCAAGTCGCATAATGCTAACAGGGCTTCTTTATATATGGAATCTTCGATTGGGCCAAGGGCTTTTTTTGCCAGGCGTGCCTGTTCTTCGGCACGCTCAATGGTGTAATCAATGGCGCCGCAGGTTTTTACAGCCTGGGTGATGGCATCAATGGCCTCCAGGCCGCCGGTCCGGATGGCATTGCGGATCATCTGCTGCTCGGGGGCGCCGGCGTGCTGCAGGGCGAATATCAGAGGCAGGGTCGGCTTGCCTTCCGCCAGGTCGTCTCCGACGTTTTTGCCCATCTCATCGGCGCTGCCGGTGTAGTCCAGTACGTCATCAATCAATTGAAATGCCAGCCCCAGGTGATCCGCGTAACGGGCAAAGGCCATCTCCACGGATTCTTTCGGGTTGGCGAGCACCGCGCCGGACTGGGCGGAGGCTTCAAACATTTTAGCGGTCTTGTAGCGGATCACCTCCATGTACTGATCTTCGCGGGTATCGGGGTTTTTGCAGTTGATCAGTTGCAGTACCTCCCCTTCGGCGATCAGGTTGGTGGCCTCTGACAGAATTTGCAGAATCCGCATATTGCCCACGTTAACCACCATCTGAAACGAGCGCGAGATGAGAAAATCACCCACCAGCACGCTGGGCGCATTGCCCCAGACTTCATTGGCGCTGGGTTTGCCCCGGCGCAGGGAGGATTCATCCACCACATCATCGTGCAGCAGGGTGGCGGTATGCAGAAACTCAACCACTGCCGCGATCTCCACATGACGGTGGCCTTCATAGCCCAGCGCGCGGGCGCTGAGCAGGCATACCAGCGGGCGCAGGCGCTTGCCGCCACTGTCGATAATGTAGTTGCCGATTTCCTTGATGAGCGGCACATGAGTATGTAACTGCTTGAAAATAAAGTCGTTAACCTGTTGAAAATCGGTCTCGACAGCAGCGGAAATCGCTTTAAAATCCATACCTAAAGTGACCTGGGCAGGGGGTGGCAAAGGGCCACACCAGTAAGAATGTGAAAACGCCCCGAATGCTATGGTGGGGCTTCGGGGGTGTCAAGCTAAAGACTTGATTTTACTTGTTGTCCCGCCTTTGTACAGGGTGGTGAAAATGACCCGAGGATTAGGCTTGCGCAGGTTATCCGATTCCCTTACAATTGCGCCCCCTGTGACCTGACGCCTATCAACAGAAAGCGTCGGTGGTCAGTCGGAACAAGACACACTATTCTGATGCTTTAGAAAAGCGGTTGGAGTCAGCAGCTATGTACGCGGTATTTGTAAGTGGTGGCAAACAGCACCGGGTCGCTGAAGGCGACGTGGTTAAGCTGGAACTTTTGGAAGCCGATCCCGGCTCTGCCATCGAGTTTGATCAGGTTTTATTGGTAGCCAACGGTGACGACGTTAAAATCGGTGCACCGGTTGTAGAAGGCGGAAAAGTGACGGCAGAAGTGGTGACCCACGGCCGTGGCGACAAGGTGAAAATCATCAAGTTCCGTCGTCGTAAGCACCATCGTAAGCAAATGGGCCATCGTCAGTACTTCACAGAAGTGAAGATCACTGGCATCAGCGCCTAAGACAGTTAAGGAGAAGCACAATGGCTCACAAAAAAGCGGGTGGTAGTACTCGTAACGGGCGCGATTCAGAGAGCAAACGCCTTGGTGTTAAGCGCTTCGGTGGTCAGGTGGTCAAGGCTGGTAACATCATTGTTCGTCAGCGCGGCACTCAGTTCCACTCTGGCACCAACACGGGTCTGGGTAAAGATCACACTATCTATGCGAAAGCAGACGGCGTGGTCAAGTTTGAAGTGAAAGGTCCTAAGAACCGTAGATTCGTTTCAATCGAGCCAGTAGCCTAAACGACACTGCTGTCGTCCAGGATCGCTTAAGCCCTGCCGTAAGGCGGGGCTTTTTGCGTTGTGCCTTTTTGCATCCTGCCGTGGGCACGGCGCCGCTGGTCGGAGTACAATTCAATCATTCTGGTTACGCGAATGCACAGGAGCAATCATGAAGTTTGTCGATGAGGCAGCTATTCGGGTGGAAGCTGGCGACGGCGGCAACGGCTGTCTGAGCTTTCGCCGGGAAAAGTATATTGAGTTCGGTGGCCCGGACGGTGGCAATGGTGGTGCGGGTGGCAGCGTGATCCTGCAAGCGGACGATGGGCTTAATACCCTGGTGGACTACCGCTACGAGCGCATTTTCAAGGCCAAACGAGGAGAAGGTGGTTCCGGTCGCAACTGTACCGGTGCCAGTGGTGAGGATCTGGTGCTGAAAGTGCCGGTGGGCACCACAGTGGTGGATGAAGACACTGAAGAGGTGTTGGGTGATTTGCTGAAAGCCGGTGACCAGTTTGTGGTGGCGAAAGGCGGCCGCGGCGGGCTGGGCAATACCTGTTTCAAATCCAGCACCAACCGGGCCCCCAGGAAGACCACGCCGGGTACGCTTGGCGAAAAGCGCAATCTGCGCCTGGAGCTTAAAGTGCTGGCGGATATCGGTTTGTTGGGTATGCCCAATGCGGGCAAATCCACCCTGATCCGCTCGGTTTCCGCGGCCAAACCCAAGGTGGCCGACTACCCCTTTACCACCTTGGTGCCCAATCTGGGCGTGGTAAAGGTGGATCGCCTGCGCAGTTTCGTTATGGCGGATATTCCCGGTTTGATCGAGGGCGCCGCTGAAGGCGCGGGGTTGGGCATCCGCTTTCTCAAGCATCTGGCGCGCTGCCGCATCCTGTTGCACGTGGTGGATATTGCGCCATGGGATCAAACCGATCCGGTGGAATCCGTGGATGCCATCGCCGGGGAATTGCAATTGTTCAGCCCGGCGCTGGCAGACCGTGAGCGCTGGCTGGTGCTGAATAAGATCGATTTGTTACCGGAAGCGGAAGCGCAGGCCCGTTGCCAGGAGATCATTGACGATCTGGGCTGGGAGGGGCCGGTGTTCCGGATTTCTGCCGCCAATGGCGTGGGTACTGGTGAGCTGGTGTTTGCCATCATGAACCATCTGGAAGAGTTGGATCAGCGCATGGCGGCGGATGAGGCGTTTGCCGAAGCGGAGCGGGCAGCCCGTCAACGGCTGGAGGAAGAGGCCCGTCTCAAGATTCAGGAATACAAGCACGAGCGCCGCCGTCAGCGCAACGCGGACGCGGATGATGATGACGACGATGATCACGATGTGGAAGTGGTGTACGCACCGCACTGATCGGGTGTGTAGCCGGTTGGAGAGCATGACATACGATGTCTGACGACAATAGCCAAAATGTGCGCCGCCAGGTGGCAGCTTCCCGCCGTTGGGTGGTGAAGATTGGCAGCGCGTTGTTGACCAATGATGGGCAGGGTCTGGACCAGTTGGCCATAGCCGGTTGGGTGCAGCAGATCGTGCAGCTGCGTCAGCGAGGGATTGAGGTGGTGCTGGTGTCCTCCGGATCGGTGGCAGAAGGCATGGCGCGGCTGGGTTGGAAGCAGCGACCTAAAGCCATTCATGATCTGCAGGCTGCCGCCGCTGTGGGCCAAATGGGGCTGGTGCAGACCTGGGAGCAGTCTTTCAAGGCCCATGATGTACATTCCGCCCAGGTGTTGGTGACCCACGACGATCTATCGGATCGCAAGCGCTACCTCAATGCCCGCAGCACGTTGTTGGCGCTTATTTCCCACGGGGTGGTTCCGGTGGTGAACGAGAACGACACCGTGGTCACGGACGAAATTCGCTTCGGTGACAACGACACCCTTGGGGCTCTGGTGACCAATCTGGTGGAGGCGGACCTATTGGTTATTCTGACGGATCAGAATGGTATGTTCGATGCCGACCCCCGCACCAACCCTTCCGCAAGATTGATTTCCCATGCCCGTGCCTCGGATCCGGCGCTGGAGGGTGTGGCTGGCGGCAGTGCCGGCAGCCTCGGGCGTGGTGGTATGGCCACCAAGCTACGCGCAGCGCAGCTGGCGGCCCGCTCCGGTGCTGCCAGCATCATAGTGGGGGGGCGCTTGCCCGCCGTGTTGTCCCGCATTCAGCAGGCAGAAGCGGTGGGCACCCTGCTCACAGCGGATGAATCACCCATGGCGGCGCGCAAGCAGTGGTTGGCCGGGCACCTGCAGATGCGTGGCGTACTGACTCTGGATGCCGGTGCCGCCAAGGTGTTGCGGGAGAAAGGTGTCAGCCTGTTACCGGTGGGAGTGCGGGATGTGACCGGCAATTTCTCCCGGGGTGAGATGGTGTCCTGTGTGGGGCCGGACAATCAGCGGGTGGCCTGTGGGCTGGTGAATTATTCCGCTGAGGAAGCCCGTCGCATTATGGGCAAGAGTTCTGATGCCATTGCGTCCATACTGGGGTATGTGGACGAGAAGGAGCTGATACACCGGGATAATATGGTGGTGTTCTGATGCAGAGCCCGAACACAAAAAAACCGGCTAAAGCCGGTTTTTTTGTGTTCCAGGAACAACGTTTAAGCAGCCAGATCCTTGATCTGTGCGCTCAGGCGGCTCTTGTGGCGAGCCGCTTTGTTCTTGTGGATAATGCCTTTGCTCACCATGCGGTCGATAACAGGTACCGCTTCCAGGTAGGCTTTCTGGGCGTTTTCCTTGTTGCCGGTGGCAATTTCGGAAACCACTTTCTTGATGTATGTGCGAACCATGGAGCGCAGACCGGCATTGTGTCTGCGACGCTTTTCAGCCTGGCGTGCACGTTTCTTAGCTGATTTGATGTTAGCCAAGGTCTAGCTCCTTATCTTATCGATAATCAGTAAAATTGCTGAAACTTGAACGTGTAACGTAACTTGAACGTCTAACTGTATTAGTAACTAATACAAGCAACTCATGTCGAATAATCAGACGCTAAGCGACTTGAATTCGAGGACGCAAGATTATTCCCACCCGGGCCCCTAGTGTCAAGGCCTATGGGCTATTTAAATCAAAGGATACGGATTTTCCGGCGTATCCGTATAATGGCCGCCTCAATGGGAGACCCAGTATTGATGAAAACCAAGCTATGAAGAACGAAAAGTCGGGGCGTAAGCAGGGCGGATTGTTGCGCTCCACCGGGATTGTCAGTCTGTTCACCATGTTGTCGCGGGTGCTGGGGCTGGTGCGGGACGTGGTGGTGGCCAATGTGTTTGGTGCCGGGGGCGGTGCGGATGCTTTCTTTGTTGCCTTCAAGATACCTAACTTCTTTCGGCGCCTGTTTGCCGAAGGTGCTTTCAACCAGGCTTTCGTGCCGGTTTTGTCGGAGTATCGGAGTCAGCGCGAACAGGTAGAAGTGCGCTTGCTGATCAGCTATACCATGGGGTCCCTGGGTGGGGTGCTGATGGTGATCAGTTTGATGTGTGTGGTGTTTGCCCCGGCCGTCACTTTTCTGTTTGCTCCGGGCTTTCACGATATGCCGGAGAAGTTCGATCTGGCGTCGGACATGCTCAGGCTCACCTTTCCCTACCTGTTGCTGATATCCCTCACCGCCATGCTGGGCAGCGTGCTCAACAGCTACGGGCGGTTTGCGATTCCCGCCTTTACACCGGTGCTGTTGAATCTCTGTCTGATTGGCGCCGCATTGCTGGTATCGCCCCTGATGGATCCGCCCATTATTGCCCTGGCCTGGGGGGTGTTGGCCGCGGGTGTGGTGCAACTGGTATTCCAGTTTCCCTTTGTCAGGCAAATACAGCTGTTGTCGGTACCCCGCTGGGGCTGGTCTGACCCCGGGGTTAAGCGCATCCTGGCATTGATGTTACCGGCCATGTTCGGGGTGTCGGTGGCACAGATCAACCTGCTGCTGGATACGGTGCTGGCGTCGTTTCTGGTGGACGGCAGTGTGTCCTGGCTGTATTACTCGGATCGCCTGATGGAGCTGCCGCTGGGGGTGTTCGGGATCGCCATCGCCACGGTGATTCTGCCCAGCTTATCCCGCAAGCATGCCAGCCAGTCGGTGGAGGCATTCTCGCAAACCCTGGATTGGGCCGTGCGAATGGTGCTGCTGATTGGCCTGCCGGCGGCCCTGGCGTTGGTGGTGCTGGCGGCACCGTTGCTGGTGACCCTGTTTCAGTATGGTGAATTCAGCGCGGCGGATGTGGACCGGGCCAGCCTCAGTTTGCAGGCCTATGGTGCCGGTTTGCTGGGCTTCATGCTGGTGAAGGTGCTGGCGCCCGGGTATTTCGCCCGCCAGGATACCAAAACTCCGGTCAAGGTGGGGATAAAAGCCATGGTGGCGAATATGGTATTCAATCTGGCGTTGATTGTGCCCCTGGCCCATGTGGGCCTGGCGCTGGCTACTTCACTGTCGGCGTTGCTGAACGCGTTTTTGCTGTGGCTGGGATTACGGCGGGAGGGTGTGTATCAGGCGCAGCCGGGCTGGTGGCTGTTTGTGCTGCGATTGGTGGTGTCTGCCGCTGTCATGGTGGCTGTTATTGTCTTTCTGAACAAGGATTTGGCGCAGTGGCTGGCCTGGGGCTGGCAATGGCGCAGTGGTTATCTGGCGGTGATGGTCCTGGCGGGTATGGCGGCGTATTTCGGCGCATTGCTGCTGCTGGGGATGCGCATGGGGGATCTGAGATCCCGACAGCTAGAGTGAGTGCCTGTTATGTCGCCGGCGGCAGGGAGGGATTGCCCTGTACGCAGTTATATCCGGCGTCCAAGTCCGCTATAATGCTCGCCTTTTTGGCATATTGGCAGGGTTATGGAGCTGATTCGCGGGGTACACAATTTACGGGCCCGCCACCGGGGGTGTGTGGCGACCATCGGTAACTTTGACGGGATTCACCTCGGGCATCGTGCCATCATCCGTCAGGTGACCGCCAAGGCCAAGACGCTGGCTGTACCGTCTGCGGTGATGGTGTTTGAACCCCAACCCCGAGAATTCTTTGCCCCGGAAGATGCCCCGGCCCGTTTGATGACCTTTCGTGAAAAGGTGGAAATCCTGGCAGAGCTGGGTTTGGATCGGGTGCTTTGCGTAAAATTCGATCAGCGATTCTGCAGTCAGTCGGCGCGGGAGTTTTGTGAAAACATCCTCATTCAGGGAATGGGGGTGCAGCATCTGGTGGTGGGGGATGACTTCCGTTTTGGCAATGACCGGGCCGGTGATTTCCGTTTTTTACAGAAGATGGGCGCGGCAAACGGCTTCAGTGTGGAAAACACTCACACCTTCGAATGGCATGGGGAACGGGTCAGCAGTACCCGGGTCAGAGAATGTCTTGAGAGCAGCGATTTTGATTCTGCCTCGGTGATGTTGTGTCGCCCGTTCTTTATGTCGGGCCGTGTGATACACGGGCAAAAATTAGGACGCACCATCGGTGTGCCCACCGCCAACCTGCTGCCCAAGCGGGTGCGAACGCCGGTTACCGGTGTCTTTGCGGTGGAGGTGCGGGGCCTGGGCGATGTGCAGCAGGGGGTGGCCAATCTGGGCACCCGACCCACACTGGGTGGTGAACAGGTGCGCCTGGAAGTGCACCTGCTGGATTTTAAGGGCGATCTGTATGGTAAGCACCTGCGAGTGATGTTCCGCCATAAAATCCGCGATGAGAAAAAATTCGACGGGCTGGATGCACTTACCAAGGCCATCCACCAGGATATTGAAACAGCAAAACATTTTTTTGCGAAACCAAAAGCAAAGGGCAATTGAATTTCATGGCCGATTACAAAGCGACATTGAATTTACCGGATACCGCTTTTCCCATGCGCGGCAACCTGGCTCAGCGTGAGCCTGAGCTGCTTAAACGCTGGCAGCAAATGGATCTGTATCATCAGGTGCAGGCCATCACTGCCGGGCGGCCTCAGTTCATTCTGCACGATGGCCCGCCATACGCGAATGGCGATATTCATATTGGCCATGCGGTGAATAAAATCCTGAAGGACACCATTATGCGCGCCAAGCGCCTGAGTGGTTTTGATGTGCCCTATGTGCCGGGGTGGGATTGTCATGGCCTGCCCATCGAACACAATGTGGAGAAGAAAATCGGCAAGGCCGGCGTCAAGGTTCCTTATTCGGAATTTCGCAAAAAATGCCGCGACTACGCCATGAAACAGGTCAAT